>JAAUYH010066517.1_pt1 | contig 16382 bp, 11 predicted proteins | sample 7278061 | NCBI WGS metagenome assembly JAAUYH01 (sample SAMN14350203, study PRJNA611818) | marine sediment metagenome | isolation source: surface marine sediment (0.6m) | place: French Polynesia: Moorea | collected 2018-08 | reverse complement strand
ACTGTTACGATCTGGAATTTCTGTCGGCACTCGAACAGGATTATAAAGAACATCAACTTTTTCTGGTTTTAGTCCCAGATTAGTGGTGTAAAATTTTTTCCAACTTGACGACAAGACAACAAAACGCTCGCATTGACGAAATACCCAAGAAAATAGCTTTTGTAACCCTGGAGCAAGATTAGCGTAAAAAACATGAAATTCACTAGCATGCATTTGAAAAACTATTGGTTTACGGAAAAATAACACCAATAAGATCAGCATTGACTTGCGGAAGGTACTACCACGATGGGAACCTCTAATATGCACCAGATGGATATCTTTTGTTAATAACATCCACATAGTCTTTACTAGAGCCTGTAAAAAGACTCTAATTTTTAGAGGAACAGAACCATCTTCCAGAGTAGAAATGTGACTTATTTGAACTTCAGGAGGAACATTTTCAAGAAAAAGCCTTTCATTTCTCGATATTCCACCCATCACATTCAAGCCTGGTCCAAGCATCATAACTTTGAGAGAATTGGGTTTAAACATAGTTAATAAATATCTGGTCAAATGTGCGGTGTGTAGAGGATAAAGGAGGGAAGTTAATCAGATAGTTTTTTACTTTCTTATTTACTTTCGCAGACAAAAAAACACACCCTCCTACTCGTAAGACGGAGAGTAGAAACTTCTCCTGTACAGCAAAAAGCCAAGCTACTCTAGAAAACCAAGAGCAAAATTGCCAAGTTATTGCTGATTATTTCTCTTCAACAAATCTAGTCCATCTTAAAGCCCAGACTTTTTTGAGCCCGTAAAATGGAGCTAACAGGAGTGTAATCGAAAACCAGAGAGAGCCTACCAAATATAGCCAGATACCACCACGATGTTGTTTGAGAAAGCATTCTAAGGGATAACGTAGTTTTCTGTGCCAATATGTGAGAGGAATTAATTCATTGGTGTAGGTTTTGTAGATATCTTCTAATTCATAAGTTGCCTTCACACCAGCAAGGCAGTTCTTATTGACACCACTTTTGGGAGCAAAAGTTAAAATTTCATCAATAACTTGAAAGCGAGCCCCACTGGCTCGAAAATAATTGAATAGCTCGATGTCCATGGTGTGGTTCAAGCTTTCAATTAAGGGATAATCCCGATTGAGAAGCAACTTACGCCGATAAAAGCAACTGGGCTGGTGAATGGGACAGCTAGCAGGCATGAGGTTGATTAATTCAAGAGTTGGTGTCTTAATATAGACGCGATCGCTCTCTTCGACGATTGGGCGCGAGCCAATTGGTAAGAATTTTTGCAGTAGATTAGTCCAATATTTCACTCCCTTGAGTGGACGACCTACATTTTCAGTAATATATTCAACCCGACAGCGACCGACCACTACATCAACTTCGGGTGAGCTGGCAAAGTATTCTCCTACAGTCTGTAATGCCCCTGGTTCTAAAAAGTCATCGCTACATAGCCAGTTAACTACTTCCCCAGTGCAGTGGGCAAATCCTTTATTGATGGCATTGGACTGTCCTCTATCTGGTTCGCTGACCCACCAACTAATATGTGGCTCATACTGTTTGATAACTTCAATACTGTTATCGGTAGACCCCCCATCGACCACAATTAATTCCAATTTTGGGTAATTTTGGTCGATGATGCTTTGTAAAGTGCCAGCGATAGTTGCGCCTCCTTGATAGTTAGGGACAACTATGGAAATAGTTGGTAGCTCTAGTTCTATTTTGTCTGTGGTTTGTAGTTTTTCGCTCTTGCTCTGTTGTGTAGTTGTCATTAATTTTTATTTTCTTGATACTATTAATAATTTATTAAGTTAAGATCGGCAGAGAGCCTTTTGATTTTTCTAGCGACACGTGTTTGGAGGCTGATATGACACCTGTTTAAAAAATTTAATCTGTCAGCCTCCCGATTAGGAAACATAAATGATGGATGTTTTAAAGGAAGTTGAATTTCTTCTCTAGGCAGACTTGCATAACGAGCAGCTTCGACTGTATGAGTGGCACCTGCACTAAAACCGATATTGGAAACCAAATTTAGGTTGGGAACAAGAGCTATACCATTTTGAACCCAACAGGAAAAAAGCCATCGATAAAACCAACTATCCTTTTGTAATCCATAAGTAAGATCGAACTTTTGCTGCCAGTATTTTGCCTGATTGACATCTGACAATTGATCTATGAGAAAACTACTGTCTTTGAGTTCGGACCATAGTTTCATTTCAAAATCAAAATGTTTCCAGGCTCGTTTCCAAGTTGCCCAGCCCCAAGAATCATGATAGCGGGAATAGTAATAGCTATAGTCAGTTACACTGCGTCCGAACTGGAAGTTACTGCCAGCAATTGACATAATTCGTCGATCATTTTTATATTCATGAAGCAACTCTGCACAAAAGGGGAAAAACGAAGGATGAGGTATACAGTCATCCTCCATAATTACTGCCGACTCGACAAGATCAAAAACCCAATCTAAGCCACTTGCAACACGTTTGGCACAACCTAAATTAACTTCAGAATAATTTTTTAAAACTTCGCATTCCCAATCAACGCGATCGATAATTGCTCTGGTAGCAGCACAATTTTCTACTTCATCGGCTCGATCTGCACGAGGAGCATCGGCAATTACCATTAGTCTTTGAGGTTTGACTGCACGAATTGCTTCAAATACTTTGGCGGTAGTATCTGGACGCTTAAAGATCAGCAACACAACATTGATGTTCATAACAATTTGATATATTGCACCCTACCAAGCCAAACCCTGATAATCTAATTTACTCGGTAGTTCATCGAAGACTCCAACTAAATCAAAAACTTTAGTTGTTTCATCAGCTCGGCGAATTATTTGGCGGAATTCTGAAGTATTGTGAGTAGCTACAATTAGCTCTGACTGTTCTATAGCTGCTTGGGGATCGGCTACCAGTAAATTTTCAAAATGGGGGAGATGTTGTTTGATATAAGTCAAATTGGTTCCCATCAATTGAGTTTCATGTACAGCAGGGTCGTAAATTTTGATTTGACAGCCTTCACCTAGGAGACGCTTGACTAGGGGAACTGTAGGACTTTTACGAAGATCGTCAGTATTGGCTTTAAATGCCAAGCCTAGAATTGTAATTCGTTTGACTCTATAGCTAAGAATCTTCTGTACGGCTATATCTATTTGTAAGTCGTTGCTAGTGGCAATTGAATTAAGCAAAGGCACAAAGACATCTTTCGACCTGGAATAGTACAGTAGAGCTTCTAAGTCTTTGGGTAAGCAAGAACCCCCATAGGCAAATCCAGGACGCATATAAACAGGGGAAACATTTAGCTTTTCGTCTTGAACAATAATATTCATGACTTCTCGTCCATCAACCCCAAAGGCTTTAGCTAGTCTGCCAATTTCGTTAGCAAAGCTCACTTTAGCAGCGTGCCATGTATTGGCAACATACTTTACTAGTTCTGCTACTTCTGGTTTAACTACTAAAATTCTGGCTTTGACTTGAGCATAGAGCTGTAGTACTGCTTGTTCGGCAACAGGAGATTCAGTACCGATAATAGTATAGGGAGGGCGGTCGTAGTCTTTAATTGCTGAACCTTCTCGCAAAAATTCTGGATTAAAAGCAGATTGAATTAAACCTTCTCCTGCAATTTCTGTCATGAGATTTTGACAGTATTTAAGAGTGCCTGGGGGAACTGTACTTCTTAGCATGACTACGTGAGGTGAGTTTTTACGCTTTACTGCTAAGGCAATATCTTTACAGACATCAATTACATAACTTAAATCTGGTTCTCCCCTCTCAATTGGCGGCGTGCCTACACTGATCGAAGAAATTTCTGATTCCATGACAGCTGACTCGGCATCCATAGTTGCCTTAATGTTACCTGACTGTACAGCTTGATGAAGCAAAGCTTCTAAACCTGGCTCGATAATAGGAGATTTTCCTTGAGCTATCAAAGCCACTTTATCTGGATTTAGATCTACCCCAATCACCTGGTTGCCATCTCTAGCCAGACAAGCTGCAGTAACGACACCGACGTAACCAAGACCAAAAATACTTATCTTCATAAATGAATATCTTTTTTTTGAACTGATGTTTAATAAAACAGCAAAGCATTGGAGCTTACTTAACTATCTTGTTATTGTCAAAGCAATATATTTCTAGGATTTGACCGAATAATCGATTGTTGGTAAAACTTTGTGGTTAGCTTCTCGCCCTTTTTCATAGCCATAAGCCGCCAAGAGTTTGGGAATTTGATAACGCCACTCTAAGCTTTCTTGCATACGACTCAGACCAATCTGCCCCATTTGTTTCCTGCGTTCGGGATTTGCCAACAGCTCAAGAATTTTTTCCGCCAAATCAACGGGATTATTCCCCTCTGCATACACAGAAGCCTCGCCCGCAGAGCGTTTTCCTTCCATTAGATCGAATTGGACAATAGGTTTCGCCATCGCCATGTATTCCATGATCTTGTTCATGGTCGATTTGTCGTTATAGGGCATTTTTTTATCGGGATTGACGCAAACATCACAACTTGATAGCCGTTCTAACAATTCACTATCGGAAATTCGTCCCGTAAATTCGACAAAATAGTTTACTTTGAGTTGTACGGCTAAATCTTGTAGTTGCTCGAACATTGGTCCACTACCTATGAGCATAAAGTGAATATTTGTGACATAGCGATCGTAGACTAGGTAGTGTATTGCTTTCAGAAGATAGTCAATACCCTCAGGTTCTCCCATGACACCGACATATCCCACCAAATACTTCTTATCTCGTTTATAAATGGAATTAGGAGAAGTTGGCTGAAAGCGCGATAGGTCTGGTCCACTGCGAACCACGAAAACATCTTCTGGCTTCTTTCTGCCTCGAGTGAGAGCTATCTGCCGATAGGATTCATTAGTAGAAATCACCGTATCTGCCGTGGCAAAAGTCAAGCGTTCGACTAAGCATAGACCATAATAGAAAAAGTCTTTACGCCCATATTTGGCTTCGTACATCTCTGGATTAATATCGTGATGATCGAAAATAACCTTGACTCCTTTAAAGAATTTATACCATCCTGCTATCAAGAACAGCAGATCGGGAGGATTGCAAATATGGATAATATCAAAACCGCGCTCTCGCCACACTCGACGAGCTAGGCGGAATTCCCAAAATAAAGCCGTGGCGTACTCGTTTAAATACCCTTTGACCGAACTGATGTCTGGGGGCATAGAGTGGCGATAGATATGTATGTTATCAATTATTTCGTAACTTTTTTCGTACCCTTTACCCTTGGGGCAAATTATTGAGACTTCATATCCCGCCTTAATTAAAGTAGTTGCTTCCATCCATACTCGACGATCGAATGGACTAGGAAGATTCTCTACTATGATTAGAACCTTGGAGTATTTCTGCATTTTACTTTTTTACTGTATTCTACTTTCTTAATACTTTCATGTATTTCTTAAAACAGTATATTAACCTACTATTTTTTTTTAAACAAAACTTCAAATAAACTTAGATTTATAGGAATTTTTAATTTTTACAGATGGTAGAATAATTCTATATGAACTCACTATAATTATACGTCTAGTGTGAATTAAAATGAGCTTTTCTAAATCAAGGCTTTCACAATTTGTGTGCAAAAACTATTCTGATAATTTCAATGAAACTGCGAGTTTTCAGAATCTAATTCACATCAAGCATATTATATATACAGTTATATTCTTTTTTATGATAAGTCTCCTTATTCATTTATTATTATTCAAGCGAAATATATCATCTTAATATTTCAATCGATATTAAATTTAGATTATCTTAATATTTCAATCGATATTGAATTTAGTATCAACATATACTTGACTTTGGAAAAAAAATCATGGTAATTATTTAATTGATGTTAAACAATATATATAAGCTATATTGTCTTGATTGTTGTCTATCATAATTTTATTTTTTACCTATCAAGTCAATAAAAGCGGTTAGATTACATCTAAAAAGTTATTTTTTTAGATTAGGGTTCTTGGTTTTGCTCCCCAATTCTGGAGAATAATTAAAAGTTTCCCAAAAAAATTGAGGTGTTTAGGGAGCGATCGTGTAGCAGATTAGACTTTTCAGACAATTAAAAAATAATCTTCTTGTATCAAATAATTTTGAGGGGTGAAATTTATAGTTAATGTTTAAACGATCCCATGACATTTATCATCCGTGTTTGCCAACTAAACTGACTAAGTGGAATTATCTTCTAAAGCGTGTTTTCGATTTTCTAGGAGCAGTAATATTATTAACTCTTTGTTTTCCTTTGTTCCTTGTTATAGTGCCGTTAATTGTTCTGGATTCTCCAGGAACAGTATTTTTCAAGCAAACTCGTATTGGGTTACGAGGAGAGAAATTTGTAATCTGGAAATTTCGTACTATGAAGCAGAATTCAGAGAAAACACAAAGCGAGTTAGAGGCTAAGAATGAAATTGCTGGGGGAATATTATTTAAAATAAAGCATGACCCTCGAATCACAAGAGTGGGTAAATATCTGCGAAAATATAGTTTGGATGAAATTCCCCAGTTATTTAACGTTTTGCTAGGTCAAATGAGCTTGGTTGGTCCACGACCTTTGCCTGTAAGAGACGTAGAAAAAATGCCCTCTATGTATTATGTGCGTCACTCTATCGTACCTGGTATTACTGGTCTTGGTCAGATTAGCGGTCGTTCTAACTGTAGTTCTGAAGAATATCTAGAATGGGATATCTACTATATAGAAAACTGGTCATTAAGACTAGATTTGAAAATCTTGCTTAAGACTATACCGTCTATTTTTCTGAAAATTGGAGCTTTTTAGACTAGTATTATTTAAACGAATTAAGCTTAAATTAAATTTAAGGAGGCAAAATGATTTATAGTACACGAATAGTAAAATTTTTTCACTTTAAGACCTTAATTTAGTTAATAATCTTTTTTTTATTACTCATATCGCTTGAATCTATCAAATTATTTTTTTAAACTTTAGCCTTTAGCAAACAGCTTTTAAATCTATGGATTACGAATACGAATCAACGGAGTTAAACTTTAATAAGTACTGGCTCGCTATCAAAAAAGGTAGGTTCATTATCCTAGCAGTTTTTTGCCTAGTTTTTGGTATTGGTTTATTTCGCTCAGCTACATTAAAACCTAAATATAATGCAGAAGCAAAACTTTTAATTAAGTCTAGTACCACTCCATCTCTTACTGGTTTGGGAGGAGAAAATTTAGGTAAAGTAGAAGCCTTAACTAAAGAGAGTAATCCCCTGGAAGCTCAGGCGGAAATTTTAATATCGAATGTAGCACTAAAACAAACTATAGAAGAGATACCGCTTAAAGATAGTCAGGGTAAATTGGTTGCTGTTAATCAACTTGAAAGCGATCTTTATGTAGTTGTCTCGAGTAAAACAGATGTTTTAAAGATTAAATATGTTCATACAGATCCTCAAACTGTAACGGCAGTAGTGGAAAAATTGGTTGAAATTTTTATCGAACGGAACATAAAAGATAATCGAGCTGAAACAGAAACAGCAAGAAAGTTCATTCTGAATCAGTTACCCCGATCGGAAAAAAATCTCAAACAAGCAGAGCTGGCTCTGCGAGAATTTAAAGAAAAACACAATATTTCATCTCTGCCAGAACAAACCTCATCCAAGATCAATGAAATCAAAGAATTAAATCAAAAAATTGATGATGTTCGGGGTGAATTAGTTGATGTTAAAGCGCGCTTGAGAGATTTAACCAGCAGGATAAATTTAGACCCAGCAGAAGCTGCTATTTTAGTTCGTCTGAATCAGGTATCAGAAATTAACGCCCTTTTGACTAATCTTCAAAATGCAGAAACCGAGTTGTTAAGAGCACAGGATAGATTTTACCCCCACCATCCTACTGCGATCGATTTAACAGAAAAAGTTGGCGACCTCAAGAAATTATTACAGGAAAAGATTAAAGAAAAAACTGGTAGCACAAAGGAGATTAATTGGCGAGATTTACAAGTCATCGAGCTGCAAGAAAGTCAGGTCAGAGATATTGCTCAACTTGACGAGCAACGAATTGGCTTAGAAGAAAAGCTGGCTGAAATGAACAATATGTTGTTAAGTTACCAACAAGAAGCTAGCAATTTGCCGCAACTAGAACAACAGTTAAAAGACCTAGAGCGTAAGGTAACGGCATCCCAAAGAACTTATGAAACCTTGCTAACCAGACTTCAAGAGATTAATGCCACTGAAAATCAAAATATCGGCAATATTCGGGTTATTTCTCCAGCAATGGTTCCCGATCGACCCGCTAACAAGCGAGATAAGAAAATGATTGTCTTGGGTAGTGGATTTTTCGGTCTTTTAATTGGTGTAGCCCTTGTGCTGCTGCAAGATATGCTAGACAAATCATTAAAGACAGTTGCAGAAGTGAAACAAGCATTCTCTTTCCCATTGCTGACTGTTATTCCTGACTCAAATAATAAACACGAAAATTTGCAGGTATTCAGTGGAGAACTTTCTCCCACTGGATTAATCAATAGCGATAAACATGACTATTCTGTGATTGATGCCTACCAGCTATTACAAGCAAACTTGAGTTTTTGTGGGGAGAAACCGCCGCGAGTAATTACGATAACTAGTTCGGTAGCTAATGAAGGGACATCAAAAATTTGTGCGAATTTAGCCTTAACGATATCACAGGCAGAGCGTCGTGTACTGTTGGTAGATGGCAATATGCGTTGTCCCAAACAGCATGAGATATGGGGCTTGAATAATTCCGTAGGTTTAATCAACTTAGTTTTAAATTATCTTCCTCAGGAAAATATGATGGTCAGTAATGTTTCTAATGCCTCTGCTGACAAAATGAAAAATAACAGAGTTGTTTTGGAGAAAGCCATTCATAATGTTGGACCTAATTTAGATATCCTAACTTCTGGGGGTATATTTAGTCATACAATTGCCTTATTAGAAACAACTCCGATGAATCACTTAATACAAAAATTTAGACAACAATATGATTTTGTGATTTTCGATGCACCAGAGCTCAACGGCAAAGCAGATGCTGGATTGTTTGGTAAATTATCCGACGGTACTGTCTTCGTGGTTCGTACTGGAGTTGCTGATTTAGAAAGTGCTAGGATAGCCAAAGAGTTTTTGAAGAATTCCCAGCAAAAAGTTTTAGGCATGGTCATAAATGAAGATAGTGCAGAGCCTCACTCTCACTTCAACCCTAAAGCGATCGCGGGTTCTAAACAACTTTATCTCGCTGGTAAGTAGGTCGGGCGAATTAAACTCAACTAAGTTTACTTTTGTAAAGCAGATTCAATCATTTGATTTGGTACCAAGTTGAGGTAAGTTTACATTATGAAAATTTTCATATTTAAATTAGCTATATATAGCTAGTTAAACCTTAAACTGAATCAAACAATTCGTATTTTTCATGATTAAATATCTTTCAAAAGTTTTTTACATCCTAACAGGAAAAAGAAAACAACTTGTTTTACTTCTATTTGTGTTTATCTTGACTTCTCTATTAGAAGCTTTAGGTATTGGTCTAATAGGACCATTTCTGACCTTGGTATCAGAACCAGAATATATCCATAAAGTTCCTTTACTAGCTTGGGCTTATCAAAAACTTTCTCTGCAATCTAATAGCCAATTCATACTCCTATTAAGCTTGATAATTGCTGGCATTTTTTGTATTAAAGCTGGTTTCTATGTCTTAGCTCAAATATATATATATAGATTCAGTCATCGCCAGAAAAGCTTATTAAGAAATAAATTGCTTAATTTTTATTTAACTGTTCCTTATAGTTTTCATTTAAGCAGAAATACTGCCAGCATAATAAAAAACATTATTCTTGAAACTCAGAAGTTTTATCTTCAATGTTTACTGCCTCTGTTAGAGGGGACGGCTAACCTTATTGTGATCTTGGTTCTCTTGTTCCTACTTGCTAAGACCGACCTATTACTGCTGACAATGATTATGCTATCGTTACTGCCTACAGTTTTATTATTCTATCGACTTAGAAAAAGACTGGTAAGGTGGGGCAAGAGGATGTCTCAAGCCGAGCAAGAAATGATTCGTGTAATCAATCATGGTTTAGGCGGAATAAAAGAAACGCGGATTATTGGATGCGAATCATACTTTGAACAACAGATGCAACAAGAATGTCACACATATGAGCAGGCAGCAGCTTTATTTAATGTAACTCAAAGAATTCCACGCATTATTATTGAGGCAATATTAATTTTATTTTTATTATTTTTTATCTCTATATCTCAATTGTTTTTTGAAGAGAACCTACAAAATATAACTTCTATTTTAGGCGTTTTTGCAGTAGCTTCTATGCGTTTAATTCCAGCAGTAAGTAATTCCATAAATGCAATAAACAAAATGCAGAATGGTAGTTATGCACTTGATATGTTGTATCTCGATTTGAAAGAAATAGAAGTAAAAGAGATAGACAAAGATATGAAGCAGCCATTCTTGGAGATAGACGAACATATAGACCAATTCTTTGGTTTAAAAATAAGCAGTAAAGCTATGACTTTTGTAAATCGAGTTGAGCTAAATAATATTACTTACCGTTATTCTAGAAACTCAGAGGCAGCGATCGAGAATGTCTCTTTAAGTTTAAAAAAGGGTGAATCCATTGCTCTGCTGGGAAAATCTGGAGCAGGTAAGACGACATTAGTAGATATTATTTTGGGTCTGTTGGAACCAGAAAGTGGAGACATTAAGGTTGATGATGTATCTATCTATCAAAACCTACGTTCCTGGCAGAACTTGATTGGTTATATACCCCAATCGATTTTTCTAATAGACGATACAATCGAGAAAAATATTGCCTTCGGGGTTCCTGACAATCTGATTGACCTAGAAAGATTAAGTAAAGCTATCCAAGCTGCTCAGCTTGAAGAGTTAATTGAGGAATTGCCCGATGGAATTAAAACTGAAGTTGGTGAAAGAGGTGTGCGTTTATCTGGTGGACAGCGCCAACGCATAGGCATTGCTCGTGCCCTCTATCACGAGAGAGAGATTTTAGTGCTAGATGAGGCTACTTCGGCACTGGATAATGAAACGGAAAGTCTTGTTAATGAGGCAATTAGATCGCTGGCTGGGACAAAAACTTTGATTATTATTGCTCACCGTCTTTCTACTGTTGAACATTGCGATCGCGTCTATTGGCTGGAGCGAGGTCGTGTAGTTAAGTCTGGAACCTATCAAGAAGTTGTTTTAGCAAAATAAAAAAACAAATCATTTAGTAAATAAAGTAAATCAATAATGAAGCCCAAAATTAAAGTAGGATTTTACTGTCAAAATCAAGGATATCCCAAAGTCGATACAAGGTTTCCAGAGAGAGGAAATCCTGGTCTAGGTGGCACCCAATTTGCTGAAATTGCTACAGCTTATTATTTGAATAAGTATTATCCAGAACAGCTTGAGATTTTGCTGCTTGCTAATCTTGTCGACTTATTGCCACCATCTTTAAAGGTTTGTCATGCAGTAGATGTAGTAGATGCGGCAGTAAAAAGTGAACAAGAAAGATGCGATATCTTTGTCGTTAGAACTAAACAGTTAAATCATGAACTCTCGAAGACACTGAGCAAGATTAATATCAAGACTATAGTTCGCTCTGATAACTTTCCTGATTTTGATACCTTAAACTTAATAGCAGATTGTTCACAAATTAAGGGTCATGTTTGTGTTGGACAAGAAGAGCTAGATCTCTATCGAGATCATAAAAGTTTTGCCAAGTCAACTCGAATTTTTTATCCTTTTAATGTTGAAAATTATGTTCCTATAAATGACATATCAAAACAAGGAAATACAGTTGTTTATCTCGGGAGCATTGTTTATAAAAAAGGATTTCATCTTCTTGCTAGAGTTTGGCCATATATACTCAAAAAAAAGCCAGATGCCAAACTGATTGTAATTGGGAGTGGCCAACTCTATAATCGTTATCAAAAATTGGGACAATGGGGAGTAGCCGAAGAAAATTATGAAGCTAATTATATCAGTCCATTCTTGTCTGATGAGAATGGCAATATAAATGAGTCTGTACATTTTGCTGGTGTACTAGGTGAGGAAAAGAGGGAGATTTTGCAGCATGCTGATGTGGGAGTTGTAAATCCATCAGGTCTCTCAGAAACATTTTGTATAAGTGGTGTAGAGATTCAAGCCTGCGGAACTCCAGTGGTCTCTGCAGCTAAATGGGGATTACTAGATACTATAGTTCATGGAGAGACAGGGTTGCTGGGAAAGAGCGATCGAGAGCTAATCAGGAATATTTTATATTTATTAGATAATCCTCAAGTAGGCAAACAATTTGGTAAAAATGGAATTAATTTCGTCAAAGAAAAATTCGATCATCGATTAATTGCCGAACAATGGTTAGAATTATTTATTGATATTCATAATAATAAATCTCCCCAGCCGCAACCGATGAAACAAAATTATTTCTATAATGGTAAGTTTCTGAGAGAAAGTATGCGAATTGTTAAAAAACACTTTCCATCATTACGTAATATCCCTGCTTTGATTGAGTTTAAGCCTTTACTGAAAAGATTTATAAAAGGGTTTTAGATTTAACCAAAAAAATTATGAGTAAACTAGCAATATTGAATTAATTTATTTCCTCTCAGAAAATGAACTTTTTAAAAGTTAACAACCTATTGTTTCCATACATAAACCCAAATTACAAAATATTAAAATGAGACGTGAGAAAGATATTTTTAAAGATGTAACAAATTACTACAAAAATTATTGACACCATAGACAAATCAAGCAGATCGCTTAATTAAAAACCTAATAGTTTAAGCAAATACTTATAGCCGTGAAAGAGCTGATTTTACAACCTCCCATTCTAATAGCAATATTGTTTATTGCCTTAGTTAATTTTCTAGTAATATTTAATTTTACAAAAAACAAACGAATTGCTTCAATTTTTGAAAACATAACTGAACGCGTATTTTTGGTGATTATATCAGGGGCTAATTTTTTTCCTTTAGATCGACTAGATCCTGGCGATATAGGAGATCCTGAAAAGAAAGTGTTTTCAGGTTTCTTACTGCTGACTGTTTATGGCATGTTTTTTATTCTTTTTCGTGGTACTAAACAACGGCTATTACAAAATTTTTTGTTACTGTTTAAACAACCTGCTATGGCCGCGTATCTTAGTATTATAATTTCATCTGTGTTCTGGTCAGAAAATCCACCAGCGACTTTACGAGCTGTTTTTGGACTGCTATTTTTTAGTCTTTTTGTTGTTTATTTTGCCAAAAAGTATGAATGGCAAAAATTATGTAACCTATTGGCTTGGAACTCTATTATAATAGCCATATATAGCGTTTATACTGCTTTATTTGTTCCCTCAATTGGAATAACAGATAAAGGTTGGTGCGGTGGCTTTGGTCATCCCATCGGTCTGGGAAATATGATGGCGTTAGGTATAACACTTTGGTTGCTAAATGCCTTTGCTAATCCAAAATATCTTCTGAGATCCCTTGGACTATCTATTCTGTGCTTAATTGTCTTAATTAATACCAATTCTGCAGGGGCTTATGTTTTGTTATTTGTGCTTATTACAGTATTAATTGCTACTACTTTTCTAAGGTTTCTAAGTTTTTCAATAGCTTTTAGCTTTTTTGTATTTCTGTTATTTTTATTTGGATTCGCAACATTTTGGTTACTTAGTAATATCGATAACTTGTTATTCTTTCTCAATAAAGATATTACTTTAAGTGGACGAATACCGCTATGGAATATGTTGATTGAAAGAAGTATTCCCGAACGTCCTTGGTTTGGTTATGGATATCAAGGTTTCTGGCAAAGGTGGCGAGGTGATGATAGTCCAGCGATTGATGTAGTGAATGCAATTATGGGAAGTGGTAGAGATTGGGTAGCTCATTCTCATAATGGATTCATAGAAATTGTCTTGAACATAGGCTTGATTGGATTGCTGATATTTATTTGTTTATTCTTAATTAATACTATTAAAACTATAAGGCTGATAATCTCTAATAAAAGTCCCGAATCATTTCTGCCCTTGATTATTTTGATGTATGTTTTTATGACTAATATTTATAATCCACCGATTATTGGTCCTGGTTACTGTTGGTTTCTTTTTCTTTTGATTACAGTCCGATTAAATATTGACTCCCAGAAAATGACGAAGAAAAAAAGCCATCGGCTTCTCCAAGTTTAAAATTAAAATTATAAGAATTAACCTCCATTATCAGCAACCACTAGAATTTCTACAGGAGTTAGGAAGTATTAATTATAGTTAATCTCAATATTTGTACATGTGTTTATTTGCTCAGATAATTTATAAGTTAAAAAAATCGCCATAATGAATAAACATTCAATCAAAAGATTTTTTTGAGTTTGTTAAAATGCTAGAATGTATTAATTATGATTACAAAATATTGGCTTTTAATTATTAGTTTTTTTTCTTTAACATTGTTTTCTTCTAAACAATTTGTAGCTCAAAATATTAATTCTAGTTTATTGTCAATTGATTCGGAGATCATAAAAGTAGATTTTGAAAATCATGTTCCTGGGACAAAATATAATAAAACTGAACAAAGTAACGATTGGGATGTAATCAGCTCAAAAGAAAGCTGGATGAATATGGCTATGATTACCAATAGCGAGGCACGCTCAGGCAACAATTCTCTCAAAATTACTTATTTGCCTGATGAATACTATGCATCAGGCGGCAGCGCAGTTTGGAATCTGTCTAGTGAAAATGAATATTATCTTTCTTATTGGGTAAAATTCAGTGATAATTTCGATTTTGATGGTCCCAAAAAAAGTGGCGGCAAACTTCCTGGATTAGGAGCGAGAGATAAGACAAACGATTTATGTAGTGGAGGTCATAAATGCAATGGAGATAATGGCTTCTCTGGAAGATACATGTGGAGAGAGAATGGAAGAGCAGTACTATATTTATACCATATGGACAAACCAGGTAAATATGGGGAAACAATTCCCTTCGAAGGAAGCAATGGCAATGAAAAATATTTTAAGCGAGGTAAATGGCATAATCTTATTCAAAGAGTAAAAATTAACGATGGTAAGCGATCTAATGGAGAAATAGATGTCTGGATGGATGGAGAACAAGTAGTCTCAATAGATGGAATTAGATTTGTTACTAATAATCAGAAAATTGACAGTCTATATTTCAGTACTTTTCATGGCGGTTATAACAGTGACTGGTTACCTGCTTATAAAGTATATAGCTATTGGGATGACTTTGTGATTTCTACTAATGCTAAGGATGTAGGTTTGTAGTTGTCGGCTATAGTTCAGAATTAGAAAAAGTGTAGATATTGAGTCTGGAGTTTGCTTCCCTTAGCAGATAAAAATTTTACCTATTGGTTACTAAATTTATTCTACTATTTCCTACTTTAAATCCAAGGATTTTGAGTCTCCAGATTCTATTTGTATCGACTAAAAAACTAAAAATATTTATACTTTATACTCTTTTTTAGAGTATAAAAAACTCATAATTTCTCCTATTCCCCCTGAGACTTACTATTAAAATAGTATTCAAACTTAAGATGTGATTGACAATTTTCGAATATTTAGGATTGTAAAATAACCATGAAAAATCAAAGAAAAAAAATCATAAGATTTTGTATTTTAACAACACAAAGAAGTGGTTCGACTTGGGTTTCTACTTTATTGGATAGCAATCCCAAAATCCAAGGGTTTCGGGAATTATTTATCGACAAAGAATTTATCTTTCCAGACTCTAAATTAAGCACGTTTATTTTATATCAGAAAAATAATCCAGGCAAAAGACCAATAATAACCTTTGAGTATTTAAAAAAATTAGACGATTATCTTCAGGATCGAGAAGCTATTGGCTTCAAACTGATGTACGACCAACTTTTAGATTATCCAGAAATCATCTTCAAGCTGATTAAGGAAAAATACAAAATTATACACTTAGTTCGCGAGAATTATCTTGATGCCATTATATCGGGCAAAATTAAAGATGAGCAAGGTGTAGCTCATACCAAAGTAAAAATAGAACCAAAAGAGATATACTTAGAACCTTCTTGGCTGATCGAAAAGTTAAAAAAGCGAGATATGAAAATAAGATTAGCTAATATATTTTTGTCAGTTATGCCTAATGAAGTTTTAAACATAACCTACGATGATTTGCGTAAAAATAAAGAGGAAACCCTCAATTCAGTTAGTGCTTTTTTAGGTCTAACATCAAATGAAGAAGACAGATTTGAAAGTGAATTAAAAAAAATAAATAGCAAATCACATAGAGAAATAATCGAAAATTATGAAGAAGTAAGTTCTGCTTTATCAGGAACTAAATTTTTTGGGTTACTAAATCCATAAAATATATTTCGTCTCATTTCCTGGCTCTGGTGCGATCGCCTGCTCAGAGGAAGTCCCGTTCATTGCCGTCTTT
>JAAUYH010042314.1_pt1 | contig 16384 bp, 21 predicted proteins | sample 7278061 | NCBI WGS metagenome assembly JAAUYH01 (sample SAMN14350203, study PRJNA611818) | marine sediment metagenome | isolation source: surface marine sediment (0.6m) | place: French Polynesia: Moorea | collected 2018-08 | reverse complement strand
CTTTCGGAGGTTGTTCTTCCTCAAACTCTACTTGATAGGCCATTTCGCACTCGAGTTTCGCACAAGTAGCAATCGTCTGTAACGGGTCAGCAGGACTCATCCTACTTTAAAACTCCCAGCCGGCTACTCCAATCGGGCCAGGTCTTCCACAACGTTAAAGGTCCTTTGTCATTCGGACAAACAGCGGTGGAAGAAACTCGATACTCGGCCATCTGGAGCATTCAATCATTCCCCTTCGGGCATACAACGTCTGCGCGCCCTTGTTTTTGGCTGCTACGTCAAGGCACAACGTCGAAGAACCACTGAATCTTGCGCGTTGCTCGATATCGTCCAACAGAGTCGAACCGACCCCTCTACCCCGAAGATTCAGCCTCACGGCAATGCCCTGCAGGTAGAAGTCTTCTACAGGTACACTGTTCAGGATTTGAAACACCGGTCGAAGAAAAAAGCGCATACACTTCAGTCTTAGCGTGTTACGACCCACAGCTCGCTCCAACGGCTCGTCGGAGAAGCCACGCAGCTGTAAGCCAGTATATGCCGAACTCATTCCGACAAGTTCGCCTCCGAGATCCGCGAAGGTCACGTACTCGTATGAAAGTGAGTGACCGGGCTCAAGAAACGCAGACGCGATTATTTTTTCAGAGTGCCGACCAAGCATGAAGCGGAAGAAACCGTCCGCGGCTTGATCCATGTAGCGTGCGAACATGATCCCTTGACCAAAATCCGGCCGAGCTGGTCGCAACAGTATCGAGTCTTGCCTCAATATTTCTTACCCCGACAAGGCCGTTCCTGCGCGACTTGCATTAGTCGGGCCGTTGATGACGTTTGGCGTCCCGGCTAGACGCGATCATTTCAATTTCCCCGATTCATCCAATCGTCGATGAATCAGAAGCAAGACAGCGGCAATGACGATCAACGCAATCCCAACCAAAATAAAGACCGATTTCTCCCTCCTGAGAAAGGACTCGCCGAGATAAACGGTCGCGATGGCATAGGGGATTTCAGTAATTCCCAGCGCCGCCAGATAGAGCAGAAAGCGGTACCTCAGGATGCCGAGCAAATAGCCAGGAATCTCGGATGGAACGACGGCCTGCAAGAGGAGAATATGGATGAATCTCGTTCGCTCGCTGACCAATGCTTGCCAATCGGCTATGGTCTGCTCGCCGATGAGCATCGAAACGGCCGAGCGACCGAGCGACCGCCCGATGCAGAAAGACACAATCCCTCCCAGGCACCAACCAAGCCAGAGGAGAGCAAGGCAGGCGGATTCCCCCCAGGCGTAAATGGCCACCGGGGCAAGCAGCGCACTTGAAAAGAACGCCACCATTGCAGAAAGCATGGCCAGCACTACAAACACGACCATGCCGAGGACCGGTTCTTGTGAGACTATGCGCTCGGCCCAAACAATAACTGCCTGTGACTTGTCGTGGAGCGTATCCGATGCGACGACAAGTCCCGCGGCAATGACAAAAGCTCCAAGAACGAGCAGGTGACGTTGCAAGTTGCGGTGGATGCCCATGGCTAACGCACGTTAGCATGGCCAGCACCCGGGCGACATCTTCAGGGGTGGCTGCTCTCGAGCGCTCAGTGAGCTAATGTGCGGACTATCGACTTGCGTTTGCCGAAATCAGTCACCTTTCCCTCGGGCACATCGTCAGCCCAGCATTCCACGACTCGTGTAGCGCCGAGTTCGGTAAAAACGCTGTCGCCACGCTTGGCGTGCTCAATGAACTTCTGCTTGTTCGCGGTCGGAACGGCGATCACAAAGCCATCGATGTAGCTCATTGTTCTCTCCTGCAAAGTCGGATCTGGCCCACAGTTCGTTGTGGATCATTAGCCGTCATTCTACCTCAGAAGGCTCGAGCGGCTGCTATACGATGCGAAGCAGCCCGTCATTTAGCGTGTTGGTAACCGACTCAGAACGGCCATTTGAAGAGGTTGCAAAAGACGGCTACTCGTTCGCCGCAATGAACTCTCGCAGGCCCTTTACAAACGTCCTCCTCTTCCGATAGAGCTCGGAGTAAATTTGCTTGGTCGGATCGTCTTCAGCGATCCAGTTGTCAAGAACGTTCGCTTCTTTCATGTCGAGCTTGGCTATTGCGAGGATCTCTCTGACGACACCTACAGCGGAGTCAGCGCGATTACATTTGCGTGATAGCACCCTGTCGATTTCGCGACGCGCATCGTGCGAGTGAGACACCGCATCCCTCGCGGAGTTCGAGAGCGCCGGTTTCGAAGCTCCGGCATCCAACTGAGCTCTCTTTAGTCTTTCTGGAAGCGTGCGCTCCAAGGTGTCGAGTTCGACGACGAGTGCCAGGATCTTCTCCAGAGAACCGAGTTCCGCGGCAGTCGCCTCGTCCATGGCGGCTTGAATGTGTTCTTGCCTGACTATGTATCCCAGCCCGTCCATGTCACGAGTATCAGTTTCCAGAGAGGTCTACGGCAACATGAGTGTCCGCAAAGGGTCGGAACTTTGAATTATAGCTCTGACGGCCGGAACCAGCTATTCAACTACGCGGCTACCTACCAGCGTGCATTCCTGTACATCGATAGCGCCTCGTCACCGTGAAACAGGCGTCACCAGGCATGACGGACCACTCCGGCATCCGCCAAGTCCCTTGGGGGCTCGAGTCACCCAGTCGCGGACTTTGCATATCGACATCAGAAGCGTCCTCTGGAGCGGTGTATTCTGCGCATTGTTGGGATCATTCAGCGAGGACACTTAGCATCCACAGCGCCCATTCTCGACTCTGACTTCCTCGGAAAGAGCTCCGACAGCAAACGTCAGAGCAATCGTCCCGATCACTATTCGCCCAGGTCTTTCGAATCTGGCTAAAGCGCGTTTCAATGACAGGGACTCAGAGTTCCGGACCAGGCGGCAGATTGGCAGCCGCAACGTATAACTCAGGAGGAATCAGTCGGCGTAGAGCTTCTGCAAGAACCTCGACATGTGCCTGTCTGTTCGATCAAGTGGCACATCGTCCTTGTGAAACCACCTGGCGTCACGGAATTCGGAAGCGTCGAATCCCAGACTTGACGTTCGATCGCCGCGGAGTGCATACCAGAGAGACACGTCCGTATGGCCGGCTGTCTTCCCCACGGTTGTGGCGATCGTCACAAACACTGGTCCTTCTCTTAGAAATTCGCCCTCGATGGACAACTCTTCCGCTGCTTCGCGCAACGCTGTGTCTCTGGGGTGCTCGCCGGGATCGACATGCCCACCAGCGGGTAGCCATAGCTCGGCATTGATATGGTCAACGAGCAGGACATGTTCGTCATCAATAACTGCAGAGTAGGAAACCAGATGTTTGGGCGGCGTCGCGGGCTTCTCTAGCCGACACAATTCGGCGCCAGAATCGATCCAGGCGAGCACATCCAGCATCGTCTCTTGCTCCAGCTCGTCCAGCGGCTGAATCAGTTGTACTTCCTCGCGAATCGCTGCTCTCATTCTGTCACGTGCTGGTTTCTTGCGGTTTTCACTGAAAAACCCGGACGACCGCAATGGGTCATTCGCCGTCATTGTTGTTGGTACCGCCCGGCCGATTGGTTCGGGCCAGAAGCGGCCGGTTTTATAAAACAACTGACTACTCTTGCCAGTAGCCGGCACCATGAATTCTGAATTCGGCCGGTGTAACAGAGAATCTTACCGATGGACCGTACGTCGTTCCTCCACCGGCAAACCTGGCCGAATAGGCGAAGCCGTGCCCCGGGAGTGGATATGAATCGAGATCGACGCTAATGAGTTTCAGTGAAGTGTCCGATTGAAAGCGACTGAACCTGGCCCTTTCCTGCTCAGGGCGCTCACTTCCTTTCTCCCATTGGGCGTCGAAGTCAATATCCTCGGTTGCATACCTCAACCCCGCCGCCAACAACTCGTCTGACCTTTGAATAATCTGGACCATATCAGCCGATGGCAGCGAACGGTTGCCGGCCACAGAGTCTGAAGGAATTTGCGAGCGGTCGGAGATCGCGCAACTATTGGGCGCATCGGCTTCCCAATACAAATACCTCGGCACAGGCTGCCGCCACTCGATTCCTTCCGACGATTTCACACCAATGATGTGAAACACTTCGGCGAGGCACAGAGAACTCTGGATCAAGTAAGGTCGGAACCAAACGACGCCGCGAAGTTCTGGCGTGTCCATGTAGTTGGTCGCGGCATAGGTACCCTCAACGTTCATTACCTCGTAGTGCTTCCATTCCGGAATCGCGTTCAGTGACAATGCCGCGTGTATTTCCTTCAATTCTGATGCCGTCGCAGGGCGCGATTCCGCTGCGATATCTGTACCGAAAACAAGTGAGATAGTGAGAATAATCCACTTAGATGACCTGTATTGTCGATTCATACGGCGATTCTCGCGAAATGCTGCTTTGGTGGAATCCGACTCCCCAATGACTAATATCCGAACGGCCGCTTGGAAGTCCCGCACAACAGTCGCGATCTATTCCTCGGATATCCCTTTGCCCAGCCAGGACTCCACGATGCTCTTGCTACGAGCATTTGCCCCTGGCCCTCGTGCGATTGCGCGCGGATCACTCGGATTTGCCAGTTCCATCCAGGCGGTAGAACGTCCGTGCGGTCCGCCGTCTACCAGTCCGGATTCACAAAATCGTCGCGCGGGCGAACCTCATCGAGTTTGCGGTGGTCGTACTCTGTCTGTGCCGCCGCATCGGCATAGCCGGTCACTTTGAGAGAGTCGGTATCGACGAGAATCAGGTTACGATCAGGTGGGTTCTCGTAGCGGCTGACCAGGACAATACTCAGGGTACCTTCGTCCTGTCTTTCGGCAAAGTAAACGGCAGCGAGGGGCCAGTCGGTGAGCGTCTCAATATGCTTTCCTTCCGACGACGCCAGGTCTACGAGCCAAAGCTCAGGGCCTTCGGGGTCTTCGCCACCTACTGCCGCCACGGCTTTCAGCCCTCCCGAGTCGATGTCGATGCTGTACGCGAAACCGCGGTCGCCGATAACCCGGTCACAAATCGCTGTCGCACTGGCCCTGTCCATTATCGGCTCCCGAATCTGACGCCTGGATTAACATGCCTTCGCACAGGTCAAAGGTCAATGTGCTGGCTTGGCCCGAGGATTCATGTCGGGGCGTCAGCGGAAGGCTACGGCTCCACAAAGATCTCGAGAATCTCGTCCCCGTACTTGTCAAAGGTCCCTGTCGAGCGCCAACCCAGGTGTCTATAGAAACCGTGAGACCTGCTATTCGGATCAGGAGAACATCCAAGGAACAACCGGGCGTGACCAAGTCTCGCCAGGTCTTTACTGGTCCTCTCCAGCAACTCCCGACCGATACCACGATTCTCGAAATCAGGAAGCATTGCGACGACTTGTATCTCGCCCGAGTCACGCATGCCGAAGCAGTATCCGACGATCTTTTCATCGACGATACATACGTGACCCGGCAACGCGCCGGAACGAATGTTTTCGCTCCAGGATTCCGATGTGATGCCGATGGAGCGTAGCCATTCTTCCGAGGCGGCATTCTGTCGCGTTCTTCCCCGAACGACTACGCACTCGGCCGCGTCTTCCGGCAACGCCGGCCTGTATTTCAAATTAGTAGACCGACCATCCGGCATCTGAGACGCTCCTCCAAAGCCCGTTCACCACATCCTGTCCTTGGCATACTCTGCGTAACCCGAGTCGTAGGCGTCCGCATCGAATTCAGCCTTTGCCTCCCTGATAAATTGTCCGGCAGACGGCACTCGCTCGCTCTCGTCAACCGATTCCCACAGACCAGACCGCATCAGTGCTTTGGCACACTGAAAGTAGATCTCGCCCACGGTCAGGACGATTACGGTTCTCGGATGTCTTCCTTTTCGTTCAAAGCTCTCGGTAACGTCGTCGTCCGATGTGAGGACTGCAGTACCATTGACCCGTACAACGTTCTTACACCCCGGAACCATAAACATCAGGCTTGCGCGGCCATCTCGCACAATATTGCGCAGGGAATCGATACGATTGTTTCCCTGCCAATCTGGCAGCCAGATTGTCCTGGCGTCGACCACCCGAACCACCGACTCATTGTCTCCACGCGGACTTCCATCTGTGCCATCTGGTCCGACCGATGAGAGAACGACGAATCGCGATGCTTCAATCCACTCCCGATACAGTGGGGTTATGCCGCTCTGAACCTTCGTACGAGCGGTTGGGACTACCGGGTCGTAGAGTTCTTCGAGTTCCTTGATTGTCTTGATCGTCTGCACATCTAATCATCGATGAAGGGAAGCTGTTCCAGCGAGCGCCCGTACTCGGAAACCTGGCCAGGGGCGCCAGGCTATCCGTCTACTCTGGCGCTACCTCGCTTTTCCTCATACTGAGGCAAGTCGTCTTTCACCACTGTCCAATTCGCGGCTGAACCGACAAATATGTGTGCGTTCGGCACAACCGGTACATCATCGTCCATCGCACCCAACGCTATCTCGATCTCATCTTCAGGGGCTCCTGGACTAGAGAACTCGAGGCTTGATCCGCAATGCCTGCAAAAAGTTCGGGTCGTCGAGTTCTCCGCTGTATAGCGAGTGAGAGAATCTGCACCCTCCAGCCAACGAAACCTGGACCGGTGTACTGCGGCGATCGTTGCATACGATGCACCATGAAATTTGCGGCACATGGAACAGTGGCAATGGGCGGCCTGCGGAAGAAATTCGTCAACCTCGAACTTCACTACTCCACACAGGCAACTGCCACGATACGGATCATTCATGAATTGTCCTCAGCAGCTACGTCGTCAGAAACGGCAGCGTAGGCGAGCTTATAGGCAGACGACGACGCTGCGCAACTCAATGAATAGCGTGATGCGTGCCTGGAGTACCCGGTTCGGCTTATCATATTCGCTGTGCAAGAATCGAAAGACATCTAGATTTCGCGGGAGCCCGGCCGATTATGAACGATCCTGTCTTTTGCGTCGGCGCCGTCGTTCGACATATGGACAGCGTCCTCCTCGTTCGCCAGAGTCCCGGGCATTCGCTCCAGGGGCAATGGACGATACCGTGGGGTCAGATCGGACGTGGCGAGTCCCCGACCGCCGCTGCACTTCGGGAAACGAGGGAGGAAGCGGGGATCGTGGCCCGGGTCGAAGGCCTGCTCGGTGTGCAGGAACTTCCGGAACCATGGCTCGGAATGGTCGGAATCCTGTTTCTATGCTCGCATGTCGACGGCTCACCGGCGCCCGACCTGCGGGAAACCGATGCCGCGCGATATTTTGATTCCGAGATGCTCGCAACGTTTGACGGGTCGATCGAACCGTTAAGTGAATGGATGGTTCGTCGCGTAATGGCCGGCGATTTCAATCTGCTACGCCAGAATGAGGCCGGGCCGTTCGTGCCGAGTCCAACCTATCTCTAGGAGAAACGAAATCGAAGTTTTCTTTTACGGGCTGTTCATGGACGAATCGCTACTGGCTTCGAAAGGCGTGCACGCAACGAAACGGACCATTGGCTATGTGGACGGCTATTGCCTGAGAATCGGTGATCGCGCAACGCTGCTTCCCGACTCGGACAGTCGCGCGTACGGTGTGTTGATGGAGATCGCATCGGAAGACGTTGCCGCGTTGTATTCCGAACAGAGTGTTGCCGACTACGTCGCCGAAACCGTTGTCGTGACGCTGCCCGGGAACGTCGAAGTGTCGGCCGCATGCTACAACCTGCCGGCCGCCAAGCTGGTTGGGACAAACACCGAGTATGCGGTCGCGCTGCTCGCACTCGCGGCCGAGCTTGGTTTCCCCGACAGCTACCTCGAGCAAATCCGGCAGGCGGGCTCGTGACCCGAATGCCACCAGGCGGTGCGACCCTTAGTCGCTGCCAATCGCGAACACCACCATCACCGTTGCATTAAAGCTCAAGTCGGCGGGATTGTAGGTCTGGGCGGCGTCCACTTCCGCTGCCATCATGCGCACCTCAGCAGGCCGTGGCCGAGGCGGCTGCGGCATATGGCCACCCGAATGCACGCTGATGACCTCGCCGAGTTTGGCGTCCAGCGACCTCGCGAGCCGCAGCGCGTTCGCCCTGGCATCCTCGGCCGCCGCCTGCAGCGCACGGCGGTAGGCTTCGCGGCGCTTGCTGCTATCGAGCTGCGGAGGCGAGACCTGGTTGACGCCGGCCTTGACGGCACCCTCCACTAAAGCGCCGAGCTCGTCGAGATCTTCGAGCTTCACCGTGATCTGTCGCTCCGCGATGTAACCACGCAGCTCCTGCTCTTCCCGCTGGCGATTCCAGCGATAATCGGGGCGCACGGATGCGCCGGTCGTGTCGACATTGTCGCGATCGATGCGCATACGGTCCGTCATTTTCAGGACCCTGTCGGTGGCGGTCGCGACTTCCCGCTGGGCGGCGTCCAGCGTCGGTTCCCGTGCAATGACGGACATCCGGATAATCGCGTGGTCCGGCTCAACATCGGCACGCCCGCTGCCACTGACGGTAATCATCCGCACAGGCTCTTCGGCCAGTGCAGCAAACCCCGCCATCAGAAGCACGATCGCCAGCAGATATCTCAACATCTGGTATTCCTCACAAAGTGTCAGTATCGAGCTATGTCGAACAACGATACACCGTAGTCAGCAAAGATGAGATATCGGGCGGCAATTCCGGGACGAATCGGACGCTGCGGATGGACCGGTAGGGAGCTATAAATTAAGGGTTGACTTAATTAAGTAATGCCTTATCATAGCAGCATGGATACTTTCACGGCCCTTGCTGATCCCACCCGCCGCCAGATCATCGAATCGCTGGCGACCGGGGAGACCTCGTTCGGCGAACTCGCCGACAAGTTCGAAATGAGCCGTCCCGCGGTCTCGCAGCACCTCAAGGTGTTGCGTGAAGCCGGAATCGTGACCTCCCGGGCCGATGCCCAGCGGCGAATCTACCGGCTCAACGAAAGCGGCTTCGAAGAGCTGGAGGCATGGCTCAGCCAGGTGCGCAGATTCTGGAACCAGCGACTGGACAAGCTCGAGCGGCTGCTCGACGAGTCCGGCGATTGAAGGAGACTTGCTATGAACGAATACGGAGAATTGCTCGACGACACCACGGTCCGGTTCGAGCGACTGCTGCCCGGGCCTATTGAACGCGTCTGGGCCTACCTGACAGAAAGTGAGAAACGCGCGCAGTGGCTGTGTGGCGGTGACGTCGAGAATGCAGTCGACGGCCATGTCGACATGCGCTTCCATAACGTATCCCTGTCGAGTGACGAAGACATTGCCCGCCCCGAAAAGTACAGTGATATGCCGGAGAAGATGTCGTTCACCGGCAAAGTGCTGCGCTGCGAACCACCGACTCTACTCGAGCACACCTGGGAGTTCGGCGAGGAATCGTCCATCGTGCTCTACGAGCTGAGTCGAGCCAGCGACAAGGTACGGCTCGTCCTCACCCACAAGCGCCTGGAGTCAACGGATACCGTGCTGAGCGTCAGCGGCGGGTGGCACACCCATCTCAATATCCTCGTGGACGTGCTCAACGATGCCAAGCTGCGCCCGTTCTACAAGATGCAGCTGCAATACGAAACCGAGTACACCGAGAGGCTCGGGCTGGGCTAGAGGTCGAGAAGCTCCCGGATCCTGCGCACAATGGTACCGGCTGGATCCGGGTCGATCTCCGCCCAATCGGAGCCACCTTGCACGGCTTCCTCCAGAACGGGCTCCCACTCGCCTGAAAAGAACGTCGCCATCGACGTGCTGGCGCATCGTCCCAGCTCCCGCATTTGTTCCACGAGATAAGGCGTCTCGCGGAAATCCGGTCGCTCGATCATCGCGAACGGCACTCTGTGGCTAACGCACTCCGATGCCAGACCGTAACCAGGTTTACCGAGGACGACGTCGGATGCCGCGATCAGGTCGGGCAGGATCATTCCGTCTGGCAGTCTGTGCCCGAGCGATCTGCAGGGCACGTCCGAGGTAACCGGCAAGTCGTTAACCGTGAGCAGCTGAAAGTCGCCGGGTTTTCCGTGAATAGCCGGCCATTCATCGCCGCTCCATCCACCCGCGCAGACCAGCGCCAGCCGTCGCTCATCGAGCTCGAGGCGCCTGCGAACCTCGTTGCGGGTAAGCGTCGCCTTGCGCGACAGCAGCGGTGCCGGCTCGGAAGCCTTGAAGCTGCTGCGATCCGGGCCGAACGGCAGGGCGAGCAAACGTTCACCGGCCTGGTAGTCTGCTTCGAGGCCTGCCGCAATCTCCGGGTGCGATGCGTCGAACCACGGTCGTACGATCCAGTCCCACGTAAAATTGGATACCCCAACCGCGGGAATCCCGACGTCACCGGCAGCGCGTACAGGAAGTGCCGGAATGTCGCTGACTACGCAGAGAAACCGACGCGACTCGAGATACCTTCGTTCCTCGTCCAGCATCTGCGAGCGCCGCGTGCCAAATGCGACGTAAGCATCCAGCGTCGCTGCAACGTCTGCTTCGAAGCAATTTCGTTGTATGGCGCCGGGCTCGTACGCGCGGTGCCGACACTCAGCGTCGAATCGGAGTTGCTGCCGCATCCACGGTGCATCGATCGTCGAAGATACGACCAGATCGTACTGCGGCAGCAAATCATGTAATGCAGAAGTGACCGCCAGGGACCGGGTGACATGCCCGAGGCCGTGCGACGTCAGTACGAAATGCAGGGCTGGCGGATCGTCGCGCATACGGCAAGTGTCGGGCATAAGAGCCCGACAATGCCAGAAGATTCGTTAAGGTATTGCGTCTAGCGGCAGATGGACGGCAGGTAGTTCCGCGGGATGACGCCGCCGGTAGCACAACTCCACCTGTAGCTGCCATTGTTACGCGACGCCGTCAGCGTCACGGTCTCGCCGGAGATCTCCGAGTTGGCCTGGTTCCCATAGGTTATCGAGATAACCGGTCCTGCGACGGATATCGAGCTGACGAACTTGCTGCGGTAAACCGCCGGAGCATTCAAAGCGGCTTCGGTATTGTCCGCCGGAAAGTTACCGTAATCCATGTCGTACTCGGCGACCGCATTCTTGATCGGCCCGAGCATGTTGTAGCCCTCGGCGATCTGGGCACGGATGGAGTAGGTCTGATAGGCCGGCATGGCCAGCGATGCGAGGATGCCGATGATGGCAACCACGATCATCAGTTCGATCAGCGTAAAACCCTGTTGTGCCTTGTCCATGTCACATTCCTTTGCGGGGCAGGCGCCGCATATGTCCTTTATGCGAACTGTGAGCCAAGTACGATGCGTATTGTGTACGAAGCGCACATTCGAGTCTTTCGACCCAATCACAGTTTCCGGAAGGACAGATTTATGTTCAATCCGGTCAGCTAGAATCCGCGAGCGGCACAACGAGCGCGAGTACCGCGTCCACATCGGCGCGGATCTTGTTCTCGATCTGGTAGAAGCGGGCCACCTTGATGCCGGGCAGGACACGACGGAACTGCTGCAGGTACCGTTGTCTCACCTGGAGTATTGCGATCTGGATTTCGAGGTATTCGTCGACCAGCTCGTTCGCATCCTCGTCCGTGAGTTCATGCGCGTAGTGCATGGTCACAAAACGGTCGGCAAGGTTCATGTACTGCTCGGTCAGCGTGTCCTTCTCGGCGTCGTACCGGTTGTAGACCCGCCAGAACTTCTCTTTTTCGTCCTCGGTGAGCCTGAGCTCCTCATCCAGCAATTGCCTGGCACCTTCGGAGATGAGTTCGCGGGCTTGTTCGAGCGCCATCCGGAATTCGGTTTGCCCGGTCTGCGCATAGGCCGGCAGCGACAGCAGTGCGGTGAGTATGATGATAGCGAAGCTGCGATGAATCCATTGCCCCATGAGAATCGACTCCGGTATTGTGCTCGCTGATATCCTGACTGGCAGTCTAGCATTGCTTGGAAATCACCAACCACTGCGCTTGCCCAAGAAGCACGCTCCGGACCCGGGAAAAGCTGTCACCGCCGCGGACGGCGCGCGGCTGCTGTCCGGCCAGTCAATGCTGCGGGCGACCGTCGCGGGCATTGTGACGATCGTGCTGTTCAGCGTGGTCTGGGTTTTGCTTACTCGGGCTACCGGCCGGGTCTTTCCGTGGGCTACCTTGCTGTTGGGTATCGCTCTGGGGCGGGTCATTCAACGAGCCGGGCGGGGCCTGGACTGGAGATTTCCGGTTTTGGCGGCCGCGCTGGCCGTGGCGGGCGCCTTGTTCGGCAACATCATGGTTGCGGCCTCCAATACGGCCGAGTCGATGGGGCTCGGCATCCTGGACATACTGTCGGCGGTAACGTCGATGACCTGGTCGGTGTTCTTCGATGAGGCCCTGAGCGCGGCAGCCTATATCTATGCCGGCATTGCAGCCGTGCTTGCTGCGTTTTTCGCGAATCGGACGCTGACGCGCTCGGAATACCGGGCGCTGAGACTGTATCGGGAGCGCTCAGACCGGCATTAACAGCCCATTGCGGGCGTCGACAGCTTTGCCCGTGAAGGACGCCAACTGCCGGGACACGAGCCGTTCGACCTCCTGGACGGCATTGATGATGCCGAGAAAATACGGCGGCTTGCGTCTGAGTAATCCCCAGTTGCCCGTCTCGAGAACCCGCATGAGGTGGGTAATGTTGTTGGTGATGGCGTCGATGTACGGGTTCTGGCCGTCGTACAGGACCTCGGCGTAGCGGTAGACACGATTGAATTTCTTGTTCAGCCGGTCGCGCATGACTTGCTGGTAGAACTCCGGTGTCTTCTTGAGCAGGTCCTCACCGGACTTGTACCGCACCATGTACTCGCCGGGCTTTGCGTTCTCGACGGCGACGCCGCCGATGACAAATTCGTTGTAAAGGCGATCGCGGCACTTCTCGAGATAGCAGCGATCCGCCATCTGTGCAATCAGGTCCGCGGTGCCGATCAGGTGGCCGCAAATCACATCTCGCGGATCGTCGAGCTCTATGTTGTCGAGTTCGAGTTCGTAGCCGGTGAAATGCACGATCATGCTGCTGACACCGACGTCTTTCGCGAGCCCGAGATCGGGCAGGTAACGTCGCAGGAAATCGGCGCTTCTCGATACGTGATAGAGCGTGAACTCGGCGCCGTTCTCGAAATCTGCGTCGCGCTCTTCGTGCCGGATATAGCCGGAGTCGTGAAACAGGGACGTGATGATCGCCATCTGCGCGCGCCGTGATCCGAGCCGGTCCTTTTGCTCCGCGCTACGCTCGTAGCCAGAGACGAGCCGGGCGAGGGCCAGCGTCATGTCGAGCGTGTGCTGCATGTCGTGGTACGTCGTATCGCAGCCTCTGTATCCGGGAAACCGGCCCGTAAACAGGCGCTCGAAGTCGTAGAATGCGAGCCACAGCTTGTCGAATGAAGTACCGGGAAACGTCTCGGAGAACAGCGCATGCACCGCGCTGCGAACCGCAACAGGATCGCTCACCTGCACTGTATTCGTCACGTCGTAGTCGTTACGGCGGTCCTGGGACATGATTTTCTTCTTGTTTTTAGTCAAGTCGTCATGCGGCTGCATGGACGCTAATCATACCCGTTTGCACGCCTCCAGGCAGAGCGAATGTCGATAGTTATGTCTCGCCGCGATTTAACAATGTTGGAGCGGGGTCTTGTGTGAGGGCCGTCCCGGCCCGATATGGAATCGCGGCGAGACGCCGCTCCCACGACAACAGCTCTTACAGGGAAAACTCCGCCACAACCGGCGCATGATCCGACGGTCGCTCCCAGCCTCGGGGCTCCTTGTCCACGTAGCTCCCGTCGCAGCGCTCGGTCATTGCAACGCTCGTCAGTATCAAGTCGATCCGGAGTCCGGCATTGCGCCGAAAGCCGGCGGCGCGGTAATCCCACCAGCTGAATGTTTTTTCCGGCTGCTCGAAGTTGCGAAACACATCGGTCAGGCCGAGGTCGAGAACTGCCTGCAATGCCGCGCGCTCCTTCGGGCTGCAGAGAATCGCATCGCCCCATTTCTCGGCGTCGTAGACGTCTTCGTCCGCGGGCGCGATATTGAAGTCGCCGAGCACGACGAGTTCGCGGTGCCGGGCGATTTCGCTTTCGAGGAAGCCATGCAGCGCGGCGAGCCAGCCGAGCTTGTAGTCGTATTTTTCCGAACCCACCTCCGACCCGTTCGGCACGTACAGGTTGACGACGCGAACGCCGTCGATCGTGGCTGCCAGGATGCGGCGCTGCGGGTCTTCGAAGCCTGGAAAATCGGTGACCGGGTCGGCAGCTTCGTTCTTGCTGACCACGGCGACGCCATTGTAGGTTTTCTGTCCGGACGCGATGCCACGGTACCCTGCCGCCGTGAACGCGTCGGCCGGGAACATCTCGGTCACCTGCTTGATCTCCTGCAGAACGAGGACATCGGGCGCGTGCGCGTCCAGCCATTCCAGCACCTGCGGCAGGCGCACCTTCAGGGAATTGACGTTCCAGGTCGCGATTTTCATCAACGTTCGATCCCGGCAAGCCTCAGCAGCGCACCGATCTCGGGTTTGCGGCCGCGGAATGCCACGTACGCATCCATGATGTCGCGGCTGCCGCCAATTTCGAGGATCTCGGCGCGAAATCGCGCCGCCGTGTCACGATCGAAGACACCGGCTTCGAGGAAGGCCTCGAAGGCATCCGCGGCGAGTACTTCTGCCCACTTGTAGCTGTAGTAGCCGGCGGCGTAGCCGCCCGCAAAGATGTGCGAGAAGCTGTGTGCGAAGCGGTTGTATTCGGGATGCTCGAGCAACGAGACTTCGTCGCGAACCTCCGCAATGAGCTCGGCCAGCCGCGAACCCTGCCGGGGCTCGTACTCGGCGTGCAGGCGAAAATCGAACAGCGCGAACTCGATCTGTCTCATCATCGCCATAGCCGCACCCGTATGCCGCGCGGCGTCGAGCCTGTCGAAGAGCTCGCGCGGCAGTGGATCGCCGGTTTCGACGTGTGCGCTACAGCGCTCCAGCACCTCGAAATTCCACGCGAAATTTTCCATGAACTGGCTGGGCAGTTCCACGGCATCCCAGGGAACGCCGTTGATGCCGGCGATGCTGGGGTAGTCGATGCGCGTCAGCAAGTGGTGCAGCATGTGGCCGAACTCGTGGAACAGGGTCACGAGATCGTTGTGCGTAATCAGCGATACACCGTTGTCGTCCGGTGGCGGAAAATTACAGACGAGATAGCCCACCGGCAGAACTGACCGGCCGTTGAGATTCTTGCGAGTGATGCACTCGTCGATCCAGGCGCCACTGCGCTTGCCGGGCCGCGCGAACAGGTCGGTGTAGAAGCCACCCAGCCGCTCGCCCGTTTCGCTGTACAGGGCGTAGTAGCCAATGGTCTCGTGCCACGTGGCCACGTCCGCTTCCTCGATCAGTTTCACGCCGTACAGCCGTTCTGCGAGGTCGAAGAGGCCGCGGATCGCGATCTGCTGCGGGAAGTACTGGCGCAACTCCTCGTTGGATATCGAATATTCGTGCTGCTTGTGGCGCTCGAGCCAGTAGGCGGCGTCCCAGGGACGGATCGCCGCGCCGGCCATGTCGGCCAGGCATTCGAGCTCGCGCTTGGCGGCGTCGTGCGTGCGTGCGGCGAGTTCGCGCAGGAACGAGATGACGTCGCTGCTCGCTGCCGCCATCTTGGTGGCGAGTGAGTACTCGGCGTAGTTGTCGAAACCGATGAGCTTGGATGCCTCGTGCCGCAGCGCGAGAATCCTCTCGATCGTCTCGCTGTTATCCCATTTGCCGTCGGCTGCCTGGTCCGACCCGCGCGTCGACCACGCGCGATAGAATCGCTCACGCAAGTCGCGATTCGATACGTGGGTCAGCACGGCATCGAATGTCGGGTAATCGAGCGTCAGCACCCAGCCGTCGAGGTCTCGACTGCGGGCTTCGTCAGCGGCACGCTGTTTCGCCTGCGCCGGCAGTCCGGCCAGCGTCCGCTCATCCTCGATATGCAGCATCCAGGCATCCGAGCAATCCTGCACGTTGTGTTCAAAGCTGGCCTGGAGGGCCGCTAGTTCCTGCATGATGGCCTTGAAACGCGTTTTTTCGGCATCAGGCAGGTCGACTCCGGCGAGGTGAAAATCTCGCAGCGCGTGCTCGATGGCGCTGCGGCTCGCGAGGCTTGCATCGTTGCCGAGCCCCTCGTTTACGCGGGCAAAGGCCTGCTGCAGACGGGCGTTCTGTGATATTTCGGTGCCATACTCGGTCAACAAGGGCAACGCATTATTGTAGGCTTCTCGCCAGTCGCTGGAACCGAGCACACTTTGCAGGTGACGCACGGGCGACCACACGCGGCTGAGTTCGTGGTCCATGGCTTCGACCGGCGCCACGATGTCGTCGAAGCCGTCGCCGGCCGAGTCGTCGAGCAGGGCTTCGAGCTTGCGGCGATTTGCCGCAATGACGGTCTCGATGGCGGGCAGGACGTGGTCGGGCGCTATGTCGTCGAAACGCGGTAGCGAGGAAGTATCAAGTAGTGGGTTCGCCATAGCGAGCGCATGTT
>JAAUYH010033714.1_pt1 | contig 16384 bp, 16 predicted proteins | sample 7278061 | NCBI WGS metagenome assembly JAAUYH01 (sample SAMN14350203, study PRJNA611818) | marine sediment metagenome | isolation source: surface marine sediment (0.6m) | place: French Polynesia: Moorea | collected 2018-08 | reverse complement strand
GCAATATTCAGCTTCACTGAACAATTTCGTGGGCATGGTGCATGCAAGGTTGAGGTGATGAGATTTTTGGATTTTTCAGCTGGAAGCTATTGTACCTATTACTATTTAGAATCCATACCTTTCGCTATCCGAACAACCTACTCTACACTTTTGTTTCTATCAAAAAATACTATACTTGCACTTGCAGAGGGTCGAAATGCTAGGGTAAGGGCTCTTGCAAATTGGAGGTGCGACTGTAACTGGATTAGTAATAGAACTTCTTGTATTCTGATTGGCCGTATCAACGAGTGTTATAGAGTTCGAAGTTCGAACCGATTCACCATGAGTAGTTTGAACGGATTCGTTCGCTACAAAATCAGCACTCGATGCAACTGAAACAGCATGGCTTGCAGAAGAGTTTCTTTCAGATACGGCAGTCTGAGATCTTTGGACACTTGGCGCAATGGTAGTGGCTTGAGAGCTGCTTACAGAACCGGTTACAACTGACCCTTCGATGGAGGGTAGAGTTACTGCTGGGAGATTCACTTCAACGCGGTAGGATCTACCGAGTGCCCTACAGGCCTCGGCTTCTTCAACAGTAATTTCAGGCCCCCCAGGACTCTTGGTAGAAGACGAACTTTCACTGCTCGACGTCACTAATCACAAAAGTAACAAAAATAACGTTAGAAAAGTAGAGTTTTGAATTCTTGCTACTCGACGTCACTAATCAAAGATAATACAAAAATAACGTTCAATTATATTTCGTACGTGTGTCAGCTTTCAAATCACAATGATATGAAATGGTCAGAACTCGATGTAGGTGTCAAAGTAGTAGAATTTGTGTGTACTCAATCATCAGGATGTGAACACACACAAGTGTGCAAATTTAAGTCGCAAAATAGGAAATCGCAGAGAAGATATGGCCAGCGCAGATGGTGCGGTCGGCAAGATGGTGTGTCGCGATGTCCGTTCGCGGCAGACGGTGTTGGTGATCGGTCAAGGTAACTAATTCGCGAATGTTGTGAATAATTGACAGATGCCCGAAATCTGGGAATCGTCTCGGTTTATATAGAATTATTCTACGGTAACAGGCTCTTAGTACCTAGGTAATCGTCACAGTGATTACCTAATCCGTCTAGATCAAGTAGTAAGTAGTGCTATTGAGCCGAGTGACTAAGTTGCATCGTGAGTAATCGGTTTGATAATAGCACTACAGGGTGACCTAAATTACGATACCTAAGTACATGAATCACAATCTTACAGCGCTTCGCGCACTCTACTGAGGGCCAGGTCATGACAACTCCAGCGAATTCGCATTTCTTCGAGAACGCGGAATTCTGGCGTCGAGCGTCCCAACCCGTACGATTAAGGAAGATGGAAATGAGTGTGGATCTCAATTGTATCTCGGCAGTCACTGACGGCTACTTGGCGTACAGGAACCAGTTTGAAGGTGCTCGCGGAACGGATACAATAGCAAACTGTGGCTCGCCCTCCATCAACATAAGCGCCACAACAATCAACTGTTTCTTCAATTCTTTGCCGACGTAAAATGTGTACACGAGTGACTAATTCGTTTACTTCACAGCATGATTCGTTCACAATTAAAAGAAATTCAATTCATTGTCTACCAACTAAACAGGTACCGCCTCTAGAATAAAACCATCGTGAAATTGTGTAGGACACCGACAGGACTGTAACCCAAGTAAACAGTACAGACACATTCGAAAGATGGTGCGCATACTACAACAGTGCCCAATTGAGCTCAGGGATAGGCACTTCCGTATCTGTTTCATGCGATCTAGAGTAAGCTGGCGGTGTATGAGTGCCATAGTAGGGCGTATTTTTAGACAAACCAACCAACCAGAGGATGCCGAAAGGCGACGACGGTGATTTTCCCCTGCTCAAATTTGGAACGAGCTTGTGCTGCTACAACGCGGGAATTTTGACAGCCAAAAGGGGTACCCACAGTGCTTCTTATCCGAGTGAGCAAATCGGAAATTATCGAGGTTCCCATCCAATAGAAACTACGACTTACCAGTGCTAAGGTGAGGAAATGAAGAAGCGGGAGAGTGTTTCATCAGCGTAATTGTCATCTACTAACGGTCTGCCCATGATTTGCTCCAGGCGAAGCACAATTTGAGCGAAACTGCATGGTATTGGCGATTAGACGGTTGCTTTTGTGCTGTCGAAAACGACGTAATCCAGTCGATATTTGAAAATGAGAAAAATCACAAAGCTACCCAGCTGTAACCCAGCAAGTGTAACTATCCTGTGAGCTAGTAGACCCAACGCGATATATGTTACACATAAAAATAGTAGTCATAGGAGACGAAAGGCCGAATTCAGGAAGAATAACGGTGAGAAATAACAGCAAAGGGTGCCGGCGAAGAGTCCAGTTTTTTGTTTCTAAATTTTTCGTCACAATGTAGTAGAATTAGCTTATTACACTTCGAAGCACAGAAGATTCTTGTCTTATTCAGATCTAGAAAGTAATCTTTAAATCCTAATTTGTCCAGAAATGGACGAAAACCTGAAAACCGAAATTCAATGTAGTACGTCTCATGAGCGATTTCGCACCGTGCCAGAGTACTAGGGATAACACAAGTGTGTTCTCTATCAGACGTTGTGATGCGAATCTCGATGGATATTACGAAGGAGGATAGAGATACGTCTTTCGCATTTTTAGATCTTAAAGTTTGCTCGAAGAATCCGTGAACAGGCGTATAATCTACAATGGATCCTGAGAAATATAGAACCGAATAAGAACTGCTTGAGGATCGAGCAATCACAGAATGAATGTGCTTTTGGAAAGAAATGCCGTAGATTGGAAAAGTAAGACTTTTAAAGGCTCAGAAATAGTACTCCCTCCGTTCCAAAATGCTTGACTTGATTTCATTAACGTTCGAGTTTATCGAGGTCTTCTCAGATTCAGCTTCGTCGCTTTGTACATCGTCTCTTGTGATATTTCGTCGTCGAGTAGACGTACTAGTAGTATCACATGGACTCAGCGGGACTAGTAAAGGACCATCCATATTTGCTTCTCCGTACCACCTCCAACTTCAACCTTTTTCTTTCAGTTCGATTTGCCGACTCTGTTGTTGAAGATGGGTATGGAGAGTTTGCTTAAGTACAACAAGTTGATGGATGATCAAAAACTCGGGTTGTTGAGCGAGATATTGGCGTTATCAATCGTAATGAATTTGCTATGAGGAACGTAATGGAAAACCACACTATACCGCATACGAAGAAGAAGTAACACAGACGGGCCGCTAGTGTCATTTAGAATGTCATCCGTGATAAATACACATAGATTCGTGGTGCCATATTGTGAACAAGGTTAATGAAGGGAATTGTCAGGCAAAACTAAGACTAGTAAAAATGCGGTCAAGTATTTTGGAACAGAGAAAATAGAGAAATCGATCAAGTATTTAGGAACGGAGGGAGTAGCATAGTAGTTTAAGAGATAAACGAAATCTTTAAGTGAGTTCTACAGTTTTTCCAATTCTCGGTTCAAAACATTTAGCTATGAATGCGATTAACAGGTGCCAGGAATTCATCGAGTTCACTTGTCCCTCACAAATAGGCTATAGTGTCCTGTATCCTTTGCTCCTGTCCTTCTGCAGTGACGAAATCAATCAACCAGGGTTCGCTTCTAGACATTCAAATTGAACTCTGCTTAGTTCATGGTTTCAGTCATGAACAATTCGTGATACGGTGTGTCGAGAATGACATTACCAGTTAGCTCGGACGGCATACACCCAAAAGAAGTCGGAACAAATCCTTTGTCCTTGCAGCCTTTCTTCCTGCACCTCCTCACAGTTTTTATGCCATCAAACTTCCGTTTCCCTCAAACATTCGTGAATCCTACGTTTTAGCACTATAGATCACAGTGCATCGAACAATCTCTTCATTCCGCAGCCAGTTTTTACTCCTCACATGATAGATTGCTGATTTCTCATTCTTTGTCGGACCACGCAAGTCGTGGAAACCTGTCTTGCGCTTCGCAAGCGTAAAGCATGCGCACCATTCTTGTCACATGTGCTCCATAATCGTTAGTCTCACGACTGTAGTTGGGCCGACAAAGAAATCTTTACTTGATATTTTAACATTGTATACTAACTTAAAAGTGTAGGAACGAATTGGAGAAGGTAGGCCGCGTATCTCACCGGTACCAAACCTATTTCAACTTCGGAAGGGTTGAAGGCGTCCTAGAGTTGTCAACCGATGGTTCAGAACTCAGCGCCAACGCGGGATGCGATAGAACAACCATGGCTAGCACTGGGGCGTCGAGTGGAAAATTCTCGAGAAAATAGTGTACCACAAGGTTTATATCGTCGAAACGCAACGGGTGGACGATCCACTGGACGCAACGCAGGTGGCGTGTAACTGCAACGCGAGTGGGTGAGACACCGCGAGTATGGCGGAGTGGCCGAACAACTGTAACGGGTGGTACGTCGGTCGTCGGCTATTGTCAAGGTGGCTGACGCGATACTCCACGACGCAGAACCGCAAGCTACAGGACTATCTCAGCGAGAAACGGATTGCCTACTACCCGTTCGTAGTTCACGAGCTGAACAGGCAACGAGTGAAAATCCTATAACCGCGGACAATAGTTATGTGTTTGTGAAACTTGTGGAGGATAAGGAGAATCAGTCGTTCGCGGACAGACATGACATGTTGTACAATCGATCGTCGATCGGATGGTGCGGAAGCGGAGGTTGTGAAAGTGATGCGTCGAAAGAGAGGTGAGTTGCGTCGTGATGTTCGTAAACGAGATGTTGAGCAGTAGTCTGAATTTCAAAGCACAACGAACAACGGTGTACAAAATACCATAGATGATGATCAACGCAAAGGTGGATACCATGAGATAATTGATGTTCTAGTTGTGTACAATCCAACTCATAGAACGTGGTATGGCGGCAGAAGGTTGCCCATGTTTGAGCTGCTCCTAGCTGAAGCGGAAAAGCAAAACTGAGAGGGGTAGAAAAAATTTGCAAGCTGCAACCCACGAATGCATTACAGTGCAGCTAAATTTCGTAGGTGGTCAAGTTGGTAGAAGCGTCTCTTAAAACGCGAGGTATGCGCAAGCACAAGGACGAGAGAGGTATGGTGATTCAAAAGAAGAAGAAGACGGGCGTGGGTGCGGAGTTGATTGGCGAGCTGATTACTATGCGCTGGCGTCAGAAGGAGTATCCAGCGCTAGTGATCGGGCACAAGCGAAACAAACATAAACTGTACTATCCGTCGGACCGCACGACGGAGGTGTGCGACCTGACGAAACGTTCGTGGCGGCAAGACAATCCGGAGGTGCAGGGGTGGAATCGAAAAGGGTTGGTGGGACGGCGCATCGTGTTGGTGGAGCAGTGGGACGACCTCGAGGACATGCCGTACGAGGCGTTCGTGATTCACTACGTGCAACCTTACAAATACCGGGTGCTGTACACACAGGACGATTCGATCGTGATTCGTAATCTCGGGAACGACCGGGAGCTCGATTGGGAAATTCTCGAACGCGGGCAGTATTGGTATGAGGGAAAGAAGATAGGGTCATGGTCGAAATGAGACGAGGATGATACCTTAGCACGGTAACAAGTGAGAATAATGTACATTACACGCGTGTTACTTGCATGTTCACCGAAAGTTGTAGAGCAGTTTTCTAGGTTATGGATTAGACATTATGCTGAACAGCATTTTACTGCTGCACCGGTGAGTGATGTAGTGTGGTAGAGTTCACAAAGAATAATAAAAATCCTAATCTACAAAACGATTTCGGTGGTTGGGTGAAAGTGGCACAGTAGGCGTTGCGGGGGCGGTGCGCGGTACGGTACGGTACAGTTGTTGATGTCAGGACCCTAAGTTGCTGATGTGGACCGTGAACCAAAGGAAGATACACACACGCATTGCATGAGTGCGTTAGATGGGAACCAAGTCGTGATTCGACGGTAACACTTGGGGGCGTGGGGATGATACAATCACCACCCCATCCAAGTCCTGTACAGTACAATGGCCAGCACACAAAGTGATCTCAATGCGCCAATCGTGTGATATTGCGCAACAGGTGTTTCCAGCCAGTCACTCGCTTGTCCAGTCGCGGCTTTTGTGTGGACGATGATACCGACCGATCCAACTATATTCTGCTTATACCTTGCTGCTTTATTCCTGTTTACGGCAAAGGCGGTAATTGTGGTCTTCTCTGTTCTTGTACTTGTCGCTTGGTTTCGCCCGGCACGCGGATGGGCGGGATCACAGGTGCCACAGTGGCTGTTGGCGGCCCATAATACATTGGTCTTGCCGCGACCAGCGGTGCAGGTGCCGCATAAATATCGGGCGTAGATTGCGGAATAGGCGGCGCCAGCACATAGGGTTGTCGTTGCGGCGGCGGCGGGTATGTGGGATATGGTAGTGGTGGTGCTGGATGGTAGTGTGGTTGTGGCGCTTGTGGTGGTGGTGGTGGGCGGGATTGAGGTGGTGGGCGAGGGGGTGGTACTGCGGCTGGCGCAGTGGGCGGGGGTGGCCGTGCTGCTATATGAGGTGTTGTACTATGGTGTATCAGTGCATTGCTACCACCGTGTACTAATGACATTGTAGGTAATGGCGACGCATATGAGCGTTGTTGCGCCGGCGAAACAACCGTATGCGTAGTAGCTTGGGTTTCTGCTCTAGACACCGCCGCCACCGCCGCTGCCACCGCAGTATTGCCCGACACCGTCCCAGTTACAGTAGCGGGAGCCGCAGTAGAAGTAGTGGTAGTAGTAGCAGTAGCAGTAGCAGTCGACGAAGGTGGTGGCGGTAATACAGACGGATAATAATCAGGTTGAGTAGCTGGTGGTTTCTTCTCTTGTGAGGGCATTTTCAAATCTTCATCAGTATCATCGCCCTCGTCTCGTTCGTTACTTGCCAACAAAAACAACGCATTCGAATCCACCAAATACGAACAAGTCTTGGGGTCTTTCAACTGCCACAAATTCCTCAACACCTCTTTCAATCGTTTCGATTCCTCGCGCAATGACTTGAGCCTCTTTATCGCCTTCTCGGCACGCAACGCATGAGCGTTACGATCACGCTCGAGGCGGTCGGTACGTTTCTCCAGCTCGCGCGCATAACACACGATCTTTGCGCGTGATGCGGCAGCCGACGCACGGTTGGCGCGTTCGCGGTCTAGCTGTTTCACAGCTTTCTCGTCGTACGGTGCAGTGCCATTGAGGCGAGACTTGGCTCGCTCATTCTCCAACTTGGCGCGCTTGACACGATTGAACTCAGAATTCGCGCAGTCGGTGGCCTCGCGTCGTTCTTTCAATTCTGTGCGTTCCATTAGGTCTCGTCGCATCGCGCTCGCGCGCGTGGTGTCCTCGGCGCGGTTTAGACTTCACTCAAGTTTACACAGTTGTGTGAAAGTGTGTGTGTGTGTGTGTGTGTGTGTGAGTGCGAGCGTGACAGTCACGCGTGGATAGATATGATTGCCTACGTATTCAATTATGGGAGAAGAAGGACAAAAGTAAGTCCACTCCCAGTCGCTCGCTGTACGTTGGTTGGCCTTGTGTTACACAGAGCGGTGGGCCAGAAATGATAGTGGCCAGTGCATGGGAGCGGCGGCGGTGGAGAGAAAGGTGGCGGTCGGTGTGCGGAAGGAAGGAGTGTGTGTCTATTGAAAAAAACAAGGCCTTGATAAACAAGTCTACTGTACAGCACAGTACAGTGGTAAAGTATCAACGTTAAAGAAGTGTACTAACAGAAACATCAATCACAAGAGAGACAGTGAATGAGAATAGACAGATGATGTGTGGACACAGGTGAGTCTAGCAAAAAAGTGAATAAAAGATCAAGGCACGAAATGAGATCGGTCGCAACAGTGACAGGTGTAAAGGAAAAACTCGGTCGGTGAATCCAAATCCACACTAGTTTGCAAAAAATTTGCAAGAAACAAATCAACGTATCACTGCTCGCTGCATGTTTCCTGATAGCAAAGCTCATGCACGAACATAGAATCAAATTGAATGAAACTAAATGAATGTCATCGTGCTTTTTTTTCAAGCAAATAAGGAATCGTACAGGACGATCGCGAAAGAAATAAATTGGAAATATTTTCGTACAACTGAATATTTCCGGTCACGCATGACACTATTTGTGCGTTGGCATGCATTCGCTCGATCTATTACTTGTGCAGTACACACACTTGTACTGTACAACACGTGTGTGTTAGCCACTGCAATATCTCACACCTTGCCACAGCTGGGACCCTTATATTGGACTGTACTGTACTGTGCATATTCGTCTGAAATTACAGTATTTCTACACTACACTACACTACACTACTCACGCACCTCACATTTCCACGATGCTTTACCCCGCTAATTCGTCCTCTGCAAATGCAAGTCTTCTACCAAATTGGTTCGAAAAATCCGAAACGAACAATCTAGGGTATTTCGGACGGAAACTACTGTACTGTATAGCAGCTTGCTTTCTATAACCTCAGCTTATAGCAAATTCTTCTTCTGTTAATATTATCTCATCTTTGTTCTCATGCTTTCTATGTGATTGTTTGCGTATCATACATATTACAAAATTCTCATTTTCCGCTACCCTTGCAGCAGCTACCGTACTGTACGACGAGGTTCTTGCTACATCGAACCAGTTCTCGTTAGTCTACCACCAGAAAAGCTCGTCAACCCAAATTCGCTATATGGCAGCTTGATCCTTCCTTGGAAAATTTTCTTGCGCAAGAGCAATTACTCATAAAAATCATCTCTAGATAGAAAGCCAGTCGGTTGAACGTTTCACACAGAATGCAGAAAGGATTAAGGCATTCAAACATTTCAGGGATTAATCTTGCGATCGAAATTTGAGAAATCGCACAATAAATTTAAGAACGCAGGAAGCAATCGGGTAACTAAGTTACAGTACAATTCAGTCTAGATTCGACAACCAAATAACCTGAAACACCTCAGCCACAATTCCGACATGTCGTCGCAGATGTCGAACGAAGTGCAAGTTTCCGAAATACAGGTAGAGTCTCGAAAACGAAACACGGAGAAAAATTTCTAGCTTCAAGAGCTTGCAGTATGGGCAAAACCGACATTTCAATTCCAAAAAGCTGATCATACCAGGGCACTAGCAAGAATTATGAAAAAAATAAAGTACTAAAAGCAATCGAGATCTACAATCCGACAGTTTGGGAAATGGAAAGCGGGTTTATGATTGCTACAGGAAGTTTCGGATACTGTATTATTCTCCGAATATGCAACGCGTGAAACGGCTGACGGAAAGACCCTGGCGCCGAGCATCGTGCGATTGGAGGCGCGTCTGTATTCTCCCACATTTCACGTGCGTTCAGCGCTTATTTTCATTCCAATCACACGCACACGCTATGACTCCCTCACTCCTGCGTGTGATCGTTTCTTCGTCAACACGATAGAAATTCACAGTGCCACATGTAAAGTGTTGCGGTCTGCGCAATATGCGCAATCTATCGCGAATTTGGAGGATGCGGGCGCCACTCTTATTTCTCTCGCTGTTCCGCGCGCCGTCGATGGCTATTCGAACTCCTCTTTTTTCGCTCCCGCCGCATTGCTGGACGGCGCGTCCTCATGTGCCTTCAAACCCATTGTGTCCCAGTTATGCAGTCGCCACTCCATCCCCGCGCTTCAACAGCGCCGTCCACAATGAAGTAACACACGGCAACTGCAAACTGCAAGCTCGCTTACATATGCAGCCCAATAGCTAGGTCAGTACAGTACCGGTCTCATGCTCGGAGACTGCGCGCATCATAGTCAGCACAGACACTCGTCACACGAGGGATCGCCGTCGCGCAGCCCACACAAAGCCACCACGGGAGTGCTCGTAGCTGACTAATGTGAGCGAGCGAGCGCGCAAGCGAGCGCGACCGCCGACTGATGGCCATTTCTCACTGATGCCATTCTAAGCTGGCCCCAGTTGCGCAGCAGTGCATCAGAGTGCGGGTAGAGCGGTGTTGCAACTCGCAAGCTTGAAGCGTGACGCGATGCGGGTGGAGGCGATCCGAGGTTGTTCGCGGCGACGAATTTTAAATTTGGATTTCGTTGGATGGCGAGATCCATTCCTGCGGTATGGCGGCGGGTGTTCTCAATTCGTGTGATTGCCGTTTTGGCCCCAATCTCCGCGCGGGCCGAGCGCACCCGGCGAGGCTCATGCCGATGAGATTCGGCATTGCAGGACCGTCCCTCCCATTCGTCAGTGTGGCGAGCTCCTGCGCACTCCCTCGCCCTCTCACATCTCGCTGGGCAATGCGCGTCGAACGCCTCGATATTAACGAACTTGTATGCCGCATACGGGAGCGCCTCATGTGCGTCGAGCGTCCGAGCTCCCGGTAACCACGTATTTTCGACGATACCAATGTTTGTTCGACATGTCTGGCGACTCATCTCGCCGTCGCCGTCGCCGTCGCCGCCGTCGTCGTCGACGACAGCCCGACTACTGACGCCATGGCGAGCACAACTTCGCCACCGCGCCCTCCGCCGCCCTTACACTCGCCCGGACGCGAGCTCATCGGTCGCTGCGTGTTGGTGGAACGTGCGCGCGTGAACGCGGCGTGGTGCATGCAGAACGCGCGCGTGCTGGGCTATCGCGACGGCGTGCACCTGCTGTATTACGACGACCACAGCCGGGAGGTGGCGGACCTGCGTCGACGGCAATGGTGCCACGCGGGCGGGCGGCGGGAGTTCCTGGTGGGTCGCCGTATAGCGGTGTTCTGGGACGACGGGCTGGATCCGCTGGAAGCGTTCGTCATCGGGCGCGCCGGCGTGGCCAACCGCTACCGCGTCGTGTACACCAAGTGCGAGCACCTGGAGGACATGGACATGGCGGCGCCGCAGAACCGCTGGGTGTTACTGGGCGATGACGTGTACGTCGCGCGCGGCCGCCGCGTGGTGAGCTGGTCGCGCTGAGGTGGTGGGTGGTAATTATTTCGATTTTCGTTCATGCACAGAAAGCTACTGCCGTTCGCGCACCGTAAACTCCCCGACGCCGCGGTTGCCACTAGCATGCGCACCCCCTCGTCCACGCCCAAGCAGAAGCAAGACCTGTGCGGCACGCTGCTGCGCCTGCGCGACGCCGTCCAGCCGATGCTCGTGGTGGGCTACTCGCGCGGCATGCACAAGCTGTACAACGTGCAGGACCAGGCCACCGAGGTGGTGTCCGAGCTGCGCGGCGACGAGTACGCCGTGTGTTCGCACGAGCTGGTGTTTCCCGTGGGACAACGTGTGCTGGTGTTCTGGGACGGCGCCTACACCGCCGACGCGGTGCTTCGCAAATTGCCGTACGAGGCGTACGTCGTACAGCACTGCCGTGAGACTACGTTCCGCCTGCTCTACACCGCCGACGACACGCTGGAAGACCGCGACCTGAATCAGGCCCGTGTCGACAGCGACGAGCTGCACGGCTGGCGTCTGGTGAATGGCGACGTGTGGGATGTGAACGAGCAGCCGGTGGTGACGTGGTCGGAACGACCGCCGCTAATCCAGCCTGTCGTCGACTACGCGTCATTGTAAAGCGTTGCACACGCCCGCGTGACAATAAACGTTGCTTTCTACGAATATCGTGGGCATTCGTGTGTCAGATGAGATCGGGATGAGGTTACGGGACAGCCCGAGTTGGGACTGCACACATAGTTTCGATGAGAAAGTCGTGTATTATCCTATTGTACCTTACCATACGCTGCTATCACTGAGTTCAATATTCCTACACAGCTGCACAGCTGACGTACCGTTTGTAAATTCTACAACAAAACGCAACTCCATACCAACACTCGATATCTCCGCCATCCGTCACCACCAAACCCTACGCTAGTTTGCCACAAGATTAGAATCTGTTCCCCGCCCGCCACGCCTACACTTAGCATAGACACGAGCTCGAGCAGTGTATCACAGGCCAGCGTCTCGTGCGCGAACGATACGATGTCCAGTACTTGCCGGGCAGCGTCGCAGGGTCGACAATTCCATACGCATTAGCCGGCAGTTTGGTCATGACCGCCTCCCAGAACAGCGCCACCAACTCCGCGTTCGCGCACATGTCCCCTTGTTCCTCTCCATCGAGCTGCTCCGCGTGAAGCGTGTAGAACCCACCTGGCCGGTAGTGCACCTTCGTCTGTTTGTCGCTGCGCACGACAAGGCCCTTGCACGACACACCGCGCCAGCCGTGCGCTGCGAGCGAATAGGGTTCGTCGAGCGTCGGGTGGCCAGGCAGCATTGAAGTCGGCGCAGCCACGCAAATGAGCGCACCAGCTACGGGGCGCCAGTCGTTGGAGAGTGGGCGGTACGCCATACGCGGCCCAGCCACGCCCGCTTCGCACGCGCCCTGCGCGACGTACAGCGTGTGTAGGCGACGCGGTAGGCCGGGGCCCAGTGTGCTAGAGAGCGCAGCGTGAGCACCGTGAGCATGCGCGGCTAGGTGAAAGCGCGTGGACCACGTCGTGTGTCGCATGAGGTCGCATATAAGGCCGTGCACGCCGCGCTGCCCCACCAATGCGGCGCGCCGCTCCAGCGCGCGCGACATCACCGTGGCTATCACCCGGCAGAGCACCAGCCAGTGCCTCTCCGTGGGGCGAAGCGAGACGGTGTCCGCCATCCCATTCGAGAGCGTGTCCTCGATCTCCGACGACTTTAACGCCGCACGCTGTAGGTCGTCTACCTGAATCGAGGTTAGCACACCGTTGTGCCCTCGGCCGCCGTCGATAAACGGTTTCATATCGCTACAGTCCTCCGTTTCCGGTGCGCAGCGTGTGCCTTGGCGTCCGAATGCGAGCGACATCTGCACCAGTTGGTCGCGTAGGTCGGCCGGAAAGCGCTCGTCTCCCTTCTTGCCGTACTTGACGAGTCGGTCCACGTCCTCCATATAGCGCTCGCATTTCGAAACCAGATTATCAAGCACTTCGGTGTTCTCGTCGGCGCCACCGGATAAGTAAGTAGCGCGAATATCGTCCATGAGCCGTTTGAAGCGACCTTGGCCGGTCTCCTTCGCCGGCACGGGTTGCGACGCGACGAAACATGGCCACTCAACGGCAACGTACAGAGCGTTCGCGCCCGCGGGCCGCTGGAGTTCGAGCTGTTGGAAGAGGAGCGTGGGTAGTTGCGAGTTTTGTTTCCCGCATGCGAAAATGACCACGTCCGAGACAGGGTTGTTGGGGGTGGCTTTCAACGCGTCGCGAAGGTCACACAGCACGGCGTGGGTGGCGCGCGCGCGGTCGTAACCGCCACCATCCAGCGCGTAGACGTGGTGCGACTCGGGTTTGGCCTCGGAGCGCATGTCGCAAGGGAGTCGCGGAAGCAGCGGCGTGCGCTGAAGGTGTGGATATGGTAATGAGCAGATAGTAGAAATTGGGTGCAGCCGTCCGTAGTGAGACTGGCAGCAATATACACTCGCTGCTTATCACCATTTGTGCCGTGCATAGGCGCGTGCCTGGTGGTTCCCGATACAATGGCCAATCTTGCGATTTCAGGGTGCACCCGCATTTATTCGTTGCGTGTGTGCGTTGCACTTGTCTCATCTCGCTCGTGGGTGCACCCCTCGCTACCGCACTCGACATTGGTCAGTCATGTGAGCGGCGAGATCTTGGGTTGTGCGCTATCTACGATTTCGAGCCTCTGCTCGTCCTGCCTGCGGATTCATGCGTAGGTGCCGCGCGCCATTCGTTTTATTTTTCTCCAAGCATCGCTTGAAAAATCACCACTTCCTACAATTTGGCTGGACAAACAAAACAAGCGTTGCTGGAATGGCGCCGAGAAAAGTGAAGAAGGTGAAACATGTCGACGAAGCGATTGTTGGCCGTTTGTTGTCTGTGGAGTATCCAACCACGTCCAAAGCAAAGGATGAGAGCTACGACGCCCTGGTCGTGGGGTACCAATCCGAACGCAATCTTCACAAGTTGTTCTACATGGAGGAGGGAAGTACCGAGGCTGTGGATATGCGCGACCGTGCGTGGAGGTTTCTGAGTAAGAAAGAGGTGGGTAAATATGGCGAACACAAACTGCTGTTCAAGAGAATTGCGGTGCGACTGGCGGTGGGATTCCTACACGACGAAGTGCGAACTATTCCGTTCGAGGCGTTCGTGGTGAGGAAAATCAACGAGGACGATGAGATGGAATTGATTTATACGCTGTCGAACCATGTGGAAAACAGAAAATTAATCGAAAGCGGCAACAACAAGTTGTGGCATTTGCTCAGACCACACGAAATGGAAGTCGATTACAGTCCGATTGTCGCTTGGTCGTTTTATCGTGAGCACAAAATCTCGCAGGATGATCATTGATCCCTACTGTACCGTACTTGGCTGCCTTCTTGTTGTAAATTATTGTTCATTTGGTACACCATTCTATTGTACGAGTATGCAACAGTTTTTACTTACTTATTCCGATAACCTATTATCTATTTATACAGTCCTGCGATTGTATGCTCCGACACTTTCCTGGAGCTGATCGAAAAGGCAACGAAGAAGTCGAAACGAACCTTTCAGAAGAGAACGAATTCGATGAAGTGTATTCTGAGGTGTCGCTTTCAGGTGAAGATTCCCTCCGGTGGAAGAAGGCAGGTGGCCTGTAAATGGTCGAAGTTCATTGGGATTCGCAAGAGTTCTAAATCACATCGAAAGAACATTGATAGTCACGTTATCTAAGTACTGCTATGCTAGGAGTCTGATGCACTACGACGATTGAGTGGGTACAATTGTTCACTCAACATGAATTTGCAAACAGCACGGTGAACCATAAAGAAAATTACTTCGATCTTATCTGAGACAAAAATTTTTATGGCGTAGAATACCATCGAGTTGAAATGAGCGGGTGGCGGCGTCGCTCGGGAGGAATCCACAAACCTCTGCAATCCAATCTCGAAAAATAGCGTGGCACCCAAATCATTGATCGAAGATGAGCGCATCGAAGTAACCAGCTTTAAAAATTAGAACGCCAACCGATCATAAATAGATCATTGTAATAATTAAATAGAAACTGACGTGCTCGTACGAAATTAATACCGTACAGTGCAGTACCTCCTGGTCATAATTGTTTTCACAATAGTTCTGGGTGCGATTTTCGTGACTTAGAAAGCATACATCTTGAGGTGGATGTGTTGCAGTCAAGTAACTACTGTAGTCCATTTACGCAATCCAGCGTACTAATCGATCACGATCTTAACGAAATGAAGGTACACTACATCACGCAGAGACGATCACCCATGTGTGAGTGTGTGCGTTATTGCCTCCGCATACACTAATGCCAGCATCCGTAACGGCCAAGTACAACATTTACGTACGTACACAAAAAAGAAGCGCTCACGAATCAAGCCAAGAATCCGAAGATTAAAGCAGGCCGACACGCTCAATCTAATCCAGGAACACTTCACTTTTAAATGCAAGTACGCGGCCTCATTCTCAAAATACCACCAGCCACGTTGTTTACACTCCACTGAACAACGGACGATTAACGGGATCAACATATGAAGTGCGATGATTCGTCTCGATTTCGTTTAGGAGTATTTATTATCAATTGTCGGAAATCCACATGCAGTAGCAGTACCTTAAACTATCCACGTCATCTGCTTGTTCAGAAGCGCCAAATACAATAAGAGAACTTATTTTACCTTTTCTATGCTTTGCCGCTTCTGGATGCGCATATCAGTTTCTACTTTCCTGTGGTCTATTTTCTCTAATATTACTTGTTCCAATGTAGCGTTGAATAAACTTGAAGGATAGTCCCGGATCTAACGTTCAAGCACGAAAAGACAAGCAAAGAATCGCTTGTACAAGGCCTTTAACGGTTGCCCTCTGGGCTGGGTTGCTTGCTCGTGGATGAGTTACCGATTTGCTTTGCTTCACAACCAACTGGAGCCATAGATACACAAACTAGAGCTGAATATTCCTGCACCTATTCCCAATGGATTCATGCTGTATGACAGCATTCGGACTCAAATCGAATGTCACACGCCCTAGTACGTAGCTGAGAGTGCAATCTATCACATTCATGTCTTCAGCAACGTAACTCTGACCTTTTGTTTCAATGGTATTTTTGGAAGAAATTCAAATATTTTCCAAGCAAGTCACCTCCTGTTCCGTTATTTCCAGCTCTGTGCCTTGTCAACTTTGTCAAGTTTATATTGCTCGCTCGGAAAGGTGAAAGCATTTTTTCGTCTAGAGCTGGACCACGCAAGGAATACCACTGTGCAATCGTCGAAATGGATTCTAGGAACAGTCTAAGCATCCTAATTCTAGAAGGGTGATGTTCTATACTTTTTTAGCAATTTAGTGTCAGACTACATAAAATATAATAGATCGCAACGATAAGGAATAGAAACAGTGGAACAGATATCAACAATAAAGAGACTTTCAAAGTTCAATCTATCAACGATTTGAACCCGAAGGTGTCAGAGTTGGCAAGAAATATTG
>JAAUYH010118945.1_pt1 | contig 16392 bp, 11 predicted proteins | sample 7278061 | NCBI WGS metagenome assembly JAAUYH01 (sample SAMN14350203, study PRJNA611818) | marine sediment metagenome | isolation source: surface marine sediment (0.6m) | place: French Polynesia: Moorea | collected 2018-08 | reverse complement strand
GCTCTCGAACCCGGACCTGTTGATTCTCGATGAGCCCACCAACCACCTCGATGTGGACTCGGTGGCGTGGCTCGAGGATCATCTGGCCGGCTGGAACGGCGCCCTGCGGTTCGTGTCGCACGACCGTGACTTCATCGACGCCGTCGCCAACCGAATCCTCGAGATCTCGGGGGGCACCGCCACCGAGTACGTGGGTACGTTCCTCGAGTTCGTCGCAGCCCGCGAAGAGCGGTTCGCTCAGCTCGAGGCGCAGGCTGCCCAGCAACGCCGCCAGATCGCCGCCACCGAACGGTTCATCGACCGCTTTCGGTTCAAGGCGACCAAGGCCCGTCAGGTCCAGAGCCGCATCAAGGCTCTCGAGAAGCTCGACCTGATCGAGGTCCCGACCCGCAAGGAGCTGGCCGCTCGTTTCGAGTTCCCCGAACCCCAGCGCTCGTCTCGCGTCGTGGTCGAGCTCGATGGCGTGACGGTCGGCTACGACGACGAGGTCATCCTCGAGGACGTCTCGTTCGTGGTCGAGAGGGGACGCAAGGTGGGGCTGGTCGGACCCAACGGGGCGGGCAAGACGACCCTGATCCGTCTGCTGACCGGAAAGCTCGATCCGGCGGTCGGCACCGTCCGCATGGGGGCCAACGTCGACATGGCGGCTTTCGCCCAGGACCAGGCCGAGGACATGGACGAGCGCCACACGGCCTACCAGGAGCTCCTGGCGGTCACCCCCAAGAACTCGACCCGCAACTGGCGTACGGTGCTCGGCTCGTTCGGGTTCAGCGGCGATGCCGCCGACCGCCGCATCGCCGAGCTGTCGGGTGGTGAGCGCACCCGCCTGGCGCTCGCCAAGACGATGGTCGTGCCCGTCAACCTGCTGGTTCTCGACGAGCCGACCAACCACCTCGACCTGCCGAGCAGCGACATCCTCGAGGACGCCCTGCAGGCCTATCCGGGCACCGTGCTGCTGGTCACCCACGATCGCCACCTGATCCGCGGGGTGTGCGACGCCCTGATCGAGGTGCGCGGCGGTCGGGCCATCTGGCACGAGGGGGTTCCTGACGACGTTCTGAAGCCGCTGGGCACGATCGCCGTCGACGGCCCGGCCGGGGGGTCCGGTCGGAGCTCTGGATCGTCGAAATCGCAGGCCCGGCGGGAGAAGAAGCGGGCCGAAGCCGAGACCCGCAACGCCAGCCACGCTGCCACCAAGGAGCTGCGCCGGACACTCCAGTCGGTGGAACGGGCCTGGGCCAAGGCGGAGGCCGAGGTCGCCGACCTTCAGGGGCGGCTGGCCGACCCCGAGAGCTACGACGACCCCGACGCTCTCACCGAACTGATCGCGGCCCACGACGAGGCCAAGGACCGGGCCGAGAAGCTGATGGCCGATTGGGAAGCGGCGACCCTGGCCCTGGAGGCCGCCGGTGGCTGACCCGCTTCGTCGCAACCTGGCTGCGATCGACATCGGTACGTCCTCGGTGCACCTGGCGATCGCCCGGCCTGGTGCCGGAGGTCGCCCTGAGCTTTTGTTGCGCGAGAAGGTTCCGGTCCGGCTCGGCTCGGGAACCGGCGACATGAAGACTCTCGACCCGGCGGCGATCGACCGAGCCATCGAGGCTCTGATTTCGTTCCGGGCCCTCGCCGCCGCCCACGACGCCGACGTCCACGCCGTCGCCACCAGCGCGGTGCGCGAGGCCGAGGACGCCTCGCCTTTCCTCAACCGGGCCCGCGCCGAGGCAGGCATCGAGGTCGATGTGATCTCGGGCATGGAGGAGGCCCGGCTCATCCATCTCGGAGTGCTCGGGGCTGTCGCCTTCGGCCCCGACCGGCACCTCGTCATCGACATCGGCGGTGGCTCGACCGAGACGATCGTCGGAGAGGGCACGAGAATGCTGACGGCCCAGAGCCTCAAGGTCGGGCACGTGCGGGTCTGCAACCGGTTCTTCCCCGGCGGAGTCGTCGACGAGCGCTCCATCGCCGAATGCCGGCGGTGGATCCGATCGTTCTTTGCCCGCACAGCCGTCACCGTGCGCCACCTCGGTCCGACCCAGGTCGCCGGGGCCTCGGGCACTTTCAGCACCCTCGCCGCCGTCGCCGCGTACGGAGCCGGCGACGGTCAGCGCCTCGTCGACCGAGCCGGCATCGACCGGGCGGTCGATCGTATTCTCGCCGCCCCGAGACCCGACGACCGGCGCACGATCCCCGGCGTCGAACCACATCGGGCCGACACGATTGCCGCCGGTGCCTTGATAGTGCAGACCCTCATGGACAGCTACGGGTTCGACTCGTTCGTGGTGTCGCCCGACGCCCTGCGCGAGGGTTTGGTGCTCGACCGGCTGCACCGTCGCGATCCGGCCTCCGACGCGCTGCTCCATCTCGATTCGATCCGCGGCAGCAGTGTCAGATCGGTAGCCCAGCGGTTTGGCGAGAACCTGACCCACGCCCGCCAGGCGACCGACATCGCCCTCCAGCTATTCGATGCGACAGCCGCCATCCATGGCTTCGGCGACTATGAACGCGACGTCCTGGAAGCGGCCAGCATGCTCCACAACGTAGGACGCTTCGTCGGCCACAGTGCCCACCACCGCCATTCTTACTACCTGATCCGCAATTCCGATCACTTGGCCGGGTTCAGCGAACGGGAGCTGGAGTTGATGGCCCAGGTAGCTCGCTATCACCGCAAGAGCGAGCCCAAGACGTCCCATGGCGCCTACATGGCGTTGAGCCCGCCGGATCGCCGGATCGTCGACACGCTCTCCGGAATGTTGAGGATCGGCATCGCCCTCGATCGGACGTATCGCAACCTGGCCACCGACCTCGAGGTCGCAGTGAGCGCCGACGAGGTGCGTGTGGCAGTGCACGGTGACAGCGACGAGCTCGAGCTCGAACTGTTCGCCGCCACCGAACGACGAGGGCTGCTCGAGCGAGCGCTGGGTCGCCCCGTCACGATCACGGCCGAAGCACCGGTGTCGCCGCCCGCCGTGGACAGACGGCGGGAGGCAGTCGAAGCTGTCGCCGGCGAGAGTTCTGGAACAGAGGGAGACGGGCGTGGCTGAACGTGATCTGGCCGAGTGGGCGGCGGAGATCTCGGCGCGGCCTTCGGGCGAGCGGGTCTACTCGATCACCCGGCGCACGATGGAGTTGACCCTTTTTCGCTGGCTCGACATCCGTCATGAGGGCGCCGAGCACCTACGCACCGATCCGCCCGTGATCATCGCGCCGGTGCACAGGTCGAATCTCGACAGCCTCATCGTCGGCACAATCGGCGGTCGGCGGTTGCCGACCCTGGCCAAGGAGTCGCTGTTCGAACTGAAGCCGCTCGGCTGGTGGCTCGCCGGGCTCGGGGCCATCCCGCTCGACCGCAATGCCGCCGACCGCGAGGCGACCAGGGCCGCCCGGGAGATCCTCGATCAGGGCAAGCCGTTGATGGTCTTCCCCGAGGGCACCCGCCAGACCGGTCGCGACATCGGCCCGCTGTTCGACGGCACGACCTGGATCGCCGCCAAGACCGGAGCGTCGATCGTGCCGGTCGGCATTGCGGGCACCGAGGCGGCCATGCCTCCGGGGGCCCGTATCCCCAAGCGGGTGTCGGTCGGGGTGGCGGCGCGACCGCCGATCGCCATGCCCGAGGGCCGCCTACCCCGGTCGGCGTTGGGCGAGATCACCGCGCACATGCGCGCGGAGCTCCAAGCCGCCATGGACCGGGCATTCGAGCTCCGCGAGACCTGACCCGGGCGGCCGCCAAGCTGACCACGGTTCCACGATGCGGAACACCCCGCTCCCGCAATGTGGCACAACCACCATTGAAGGTGCCAGGCACCTTTGCAGGTCGAAGGTGCCAGGCACCATGTGGCCAGAGCAGCCTGGTCAGCGGACGACGGGCAGGCCGGCGGCGGTCCAGGCGGCGATGCCGCCGTCGACGTCACGGACATCTGTGAAGCCGAGCTCCTCCATGAGCTCTCGCGTCTGGCCGCTTCGGTTTCCGGAGCGGCAGTAGACGAGATACGGCTGGCTGCGGTCGAGCTCGGAGATCCGGGTGATGAAGTCACCTTCGTAGAAGTCGATCATCTGGGCGCCCTCGAGGTGGCCTTCGGCGAACTCCTCAGGCGTGCGCACATCGATGATCTGGAGCCCGGCGGGTGGGCTCTCCTGCACCGATGCAGCATCGTCGGGCGAAACGATCCGGACTCCGCCGGATCCGGAGTCCCCGGATCCACACGCAGCCAACACCAGCGCGCCGGCACCCATCGCTCCAAGGCGCAGTGCCGCGCGCCGTCCGAGAAGAACGTGAGGTTCGTCGATCAGCTCATTCACGGCGCCCACCCTAACTTTGTCCGGTCATTCGTACAAGCACTGACTACCAGCCCTTGTGTCGCCTTTATGGTGCCTGGCACCTTTTTCCCTTCACGGTGCCTGGCACCTGAATTGGTACGCTTCCGCGGATGTCGGGCGGAAGTCCCGACGAAGACGATGGTCGGCGGCAACCCTTCGGGTTGCTTGAAGTCCCGACAACAATTCAGAAGTCGAGGGCGCGGGCTACCAGGGCCGCTATCTCGCTGCGCTCGCTGCGGTTCAGGCTCACGTGGGCGAACAAGGGATGGCCCCGCAACGAGGAGATGACCGAGGCGATACCGTCGTGACGCCCGACGCGAAGGTTGTCGCGCTGGGCCACGTCGTGGGTCAAGACGACACGCGACCCCTCCCCCAGTCGGCTGAGCGCCGTCAACAAGACGGTCCGCTCCAGGTTCTGGGCCTCGTCGATGATCACGAACGTGTCGCTGAGCGTGCGGCCCCGTATGTAGGTGAGCGGCAGCACCTCGATGATCTCTCGACGCACGATCTCATCGACGACCGTCTCCGACGCGATGGCGTCGAGGGCGTCGTGGACCGCGTCCGTCCACGGGCGCATCTTCTCTTCCTCGCTGCCGGGCAGGAAGCCGAGATCCTGACCGCCGACCGCATAGATCGGGCGGAAGATCATCACCCGGCGATGAGTGTTGCGCTCCATCACCGCCTCGAGCCCGGCGGCGAGCGCCAGCACCGACTTGCCGGTGCCGGCCGGCCCTCCGAGGCTCAGGATGCCGACGCCTGGATCGCCCAGGAGATCGAGAGCGATGCGCTGCTCGGCGTTGCGGCCCCGCACCCCGAAGAGCTCTCGATCGCCGATTAGGCGGATCGCGCCCTGCTCGTCGACCCGCCCGAGCGCAGACTGACCGTTGCCGTCGACGATCACACCGGTGTTCACGGGGAGCTCGGCCGCCTCGGGCACCGAGAGCGTTCGCTTCTCGTACAACTCGTCAACCACACCGCCTGTCGTCTCGAGGTCGACGACACCCCTCCAGTCGAGATCGTCGTTCATGTGCCGGAACTCGACGGCGGGGATGTCGATGATGCCGGCCCGCAGCCTCATCGGCAGGTCCTGGGAGACGAGTACTACCTCTTCGCCGGCCGCCTTGAGATTGGCGGCAACGGTCAGGATCCGGTGGTCGTTGGACGCCCCCCGCAGCGGCTCGGGTACCACGTCGTCGTCCTTGTGGTTGAGCTCGACCCTAACCGTCCCGCCCTCGGCCCCGAGCGGGAGGGGCTCGGTGAGGCTGCCGTGACTCTCCCTGAGTTGTTCGAGCGAGCGCAGCGAGGTGCGAGCCGCCCACCCCAGTTCGGGATGGTGCCGCTTCTCCTCGAGCTCGGTGAGCACGATGATCGGCACCACCACGTCGTTGTCGGCGAAGGCGTGCAGGGCGATCGGATTGCTGAGCAGCACCGACGTGTCGAGGACGTACGTCTTCCGAGAGATGAGACCGACGCTAGCCTCGCGGGGTGCGCATCTTGGTGACCAACGACGATGGCATCGAGTCGGCGGGTCTGCATGCTCTCGTCGGGGCGGTGGCGGACTTCGGCGAGGTGGTGGTGGTGGCTCCCGCATTCGAGTACAGCGGGTCCGGGGCGGCTCTGGGAACGCTCGACTTCCACCAGCCCACCGTTCGCCGGCGGCCGATCGAAGCCCACCCCGACATCGAGTCGTGGACGGTCGAGGGGCCGCCTGGCCTGTGCGTCATGTACGCCCAGCTGGCCGCCTTCGGCGACGAACCGTTCGACTACATAGTCTCGGGCATCAACCCCGGCCAGAACGTGGGCTGGTCCGTGTATCACTCGGGCACGATCGGAGCATGTCTGACCGGCCGCAACCGGGGAGCGAGCGGTCTGGCGGTCAGCATGGGCTTCAACGGCAAGGAGGTCGAGGGTCAGACCTGGGGTCAGATCGTCGACGGCATGATCTGGCCGACCGCGGCCATGATCGCCCGCGAGGTTTTCGCCGGCATGGTCGACAATCCGACCGAGGAGCCGACCGTGGTCAACCTCAACGTTCCGAACCGGCCCCTCGATCGTCTCGCCGGCTGGGCCGAAGCTGCCGTCGGCTCGGAGCCGCCCCGCCGCCTGACGAAGGGAACCCTCATCCCGGTCGATGACGAGGACGGAACGGCCGGTGAGGGTGCGGCCGACGACGAGGTCCAGACGTTCCGGCTGCAGATGGACTGGGGTTCGGGGGCGGATTTGATACCCGGAACCGACGGCCACTACGTCGCCAACGACACGGTCTCGATTACCTGGCTGGGGCGCCTCGACGGCACCTCGCCGCCCGGCCCCCAGGGTTCGGCCGTAGCCGATCGCCTCGACGGGCTCTTTCCGGGCTGAACACGTCAGGCGCTGAAGTCGAACTCGGTCGCGTCGGAGACACGCCTTAGCACCGCAGGGTCGATCGGGAACACGTGCCGCGGCGTGCCCGCGGCCGCCCACACGATGTCGTGGGTGGCCAAGGCCGGATCGAAGAAGGCCGACAGAGCGGTGGTGTGACCGAAAGGGGCGACACCACCGATGGCGAATCCGGTCTCCTGGCGGACCCTATCGGCGTCGGCCCGGGTGCACTTCGACGCTCCGGCGGCTTCGGCGAGCCGCTCCAGGTCGACCGTGTTGGAGCCGCTGGTCAGCGCCAACACGAGTGCACCGTCGGCCTCGAAGACCAGCGACTTGACGATCTGGCCGACCTCGCATCCGACCGCCGCTGCGGCATCGACCGCCGTGCGGGTGCCCTCGGGATACTCGACCAGCTCGAGGGTCAGCCCAGCGTCCGCTGCCGCGTCGAGCACACGCCGCACGCTCGCCGGGGTCACACCGGTGCCTTCCATATGCCGATCTGTCGGGCGGGCAGGCGGACCTCGGTACCGGCCCGGGACGCGACGAGCTCGGCCTGCCCGAAGCAGAGCTCGGCGTCGGCGGCAATCGTTCCCGTCGGGAGGGGCACGGCGTCGGACTCGTCGGCGTGGTTGACGGCGATGACCATGCGCTCGGCACCAGTGCCACGGCCGTAGACGTAGGTCCGTCCGTAGTCGAGGCCGGGCGCTGGTCCGATCCGCTCGACCCCGGGAGCCCGCAACCCCGGTTCGCGATGGCGGAGGGCGATGAGCGCCTTCGTCGCCTCGAGCGTCGTCGTGCACCAGGACGACTCGTCCCACGGAAACCCGCGGCGGCAATCGGGGTCGACTCCCCCGGCCAGCCCCACCTCGGTGCCGTAGTAGATGCACGGCGCCCCCGGCATGGTGAGCAGCAGAGCCAGGGCGAGCACCACGAGGTCGGCCTGACCGTGGGCCAGCGACCTGATCCGGCCGGTGTCGTGACTGTCGAGCAGGTTGAGCATGGCCAACTCCGACGGCTCGGCATACAGCGAATGGAGCCAGTCCATGCGGTCGGCGAACTCGCCGGCGTTCAGACCGGGCACGACGTTGTAGTGGCTGTTGTCGATGATGGCCTTGCGATCGACACGGTTGCCGATGGCAAAGGCGATGATCGCCGTACCGAGCGGATAGTTCATGACGCCGTCGAACCGACCGGACTCGCCGACCCAGGACTGAGCCGGCGACCAGATCTCGCCGGTGATGTATGCCTCCGGGTTGACGGCCCGGACCCTCCGCCGGAACTCCTCCCAGAAACCTGGTGTCTGGATCTCCTCGGGCACGTCGAGCCGCCACCCGTCGGCACCGCGCTCGATCCAGTGCTCGGCCACACCCCAGAGGAACTCCCGGACCGCTTCGTTCTCGGTGTTGAAGGCGGGCAGGGCGTGTAGACCCCACCAGGCGTCGTAGGTCGGGGCCTTGTCGAAGTCGTAAGGGTCGATCGGGAAGTCGTGAACCCGGAACCAGTCGAGGAAGGCCGACTTCTGCTGGTGCTCGGCGATGTCGTTGAACTGGAAGAAGCCCCGGCTGGCGTGATTGAAAACGCCGTCGAGCACGACACGAATTCCCCGGTCATGGGCGGCAGCGAGCATGGCGTCGAAGGCCTCGTCGCCTCCCAGCAGCGGGTCGATCCGGTAGTAGTCGTGGGTGTGGTACCGGTGATTCGAGGCACTCTGGAACAGCGGGTTGAAGTAGATGGCGGTGATGCCCAGGTCGGCGAGATGATCGAGCTTGTCGATCACTCCCCACAGGTCACCGCCCTTGTAGCCGGTGAAGCTGGGTGGTGAGTCCCAGGCCTCGAGCCGGGCGCCGATGTCCACCCGGCCCGAGCGGCGGAAGCGGTCGGGGAAGATCTGGTAGAAGACGGCGTCCTTGACCCAAGCCGGCGGATCGAGATGCTCATTCATGGCGAGGACCCTAGGCGCCGGTGGAGCCGATCAGGTGCGAACTGCAGCGGCGAGGAGTGGGGCGAGATCGCCCTTGGGCTCGACGTCGATGTCATCGACCCCGACGAGCAGGGAGAGGTCTCGCACGGCGCCGCCGACACGGTCGGCCACCTCCGGGGTGTCCCGGCCGGTCTCGGCGTGGGCGGAACGTATGCGCAGCACGCCGTCGGCCCGGTCGGTCTTCACGTCGAGGCGAGCGACGATCTCGCCGTCGACGAGCACGGGCAGCACGTAGTAGCCCCACCGCCTCTTGGCGGCAGGCACATAGATCTCGATGCGGTACTCGAAGTCGAACAATCGCTCTGCTCGGTCACGGTGCCAAACGACGGGGTCGAACGGCGACAGCACCGTCTGCCCCGTGACCCGTCGGGGCACCTTCGCGTGGGGATCGGCGAACGCCGGCTGTGACCAACCGGCGACGACGGCCTCGACCACCTCGCCGGTCTCGATCAGGTCGTGGAGATGGCGTCGTACATCTCGGATCGGTTCGCGGAAGTAGTCGGCGATGTCATGGGCGGTGCCGACCCCGAGGGCGCGCACCGCTCGCAAGGTGAGCTCGCGGAGGGCGTCGTTTGCCTCCGGGGTCGGCGCGGCCAGCACAGAAGCGGGCACGATGTCCTCGATCGGGCTGTAGGCCTTCTCGAAATTGCCTCTGCGCCGTATGCCGATCTCGCCCACGCGGAACAGCCATTCCAACGCCAGGTGACCGGCCTTCCAGCTTCCCCAGCCGTCCAGGGTCATGGCGATCTCGCCGGGTTCGCTCAGCTCACCGGCAGCGACCGCGTTGCGGTCGCGGACCTCGGCGAGCACCGAGTCGATGTAGCCCGGCTCGGACTCGGCGAACTCGGCAAGCCGCTTCCACGTGCCGCCGCTGCGGGCTCTCTCCTTGGTCCAGCGAAATAGCGGTTCGCTCCCGACGGGGAGCAGGGAGGCTTCGTGAGCCCAACACTCGAACCACTCGTCGTGGCGGTAGGCGACCGAATCGAGCAGGTCGGGGCGGTACGGGCCGAGTCGACTGTGGAACGGCAGGTACTGCGTACGGATCACGACGGGGATCGAGTCGAGCTGGAGCACCTGCATGCGACCCATGACTCGACGGAGGTGACGGCGATCGACCGCACCCGACGGAGCGCGATCAGCGAAGCCCTGGGCTCCGAGGCTGACCCGGCGAGCCAAGTCGACCGACATCTGCCATGTTCCGGTGCGGGGCACGAGGGCGAGGCTAACGGCCGCGGCTGACTCCAGGGCCAGCTCGCCGACCGGTACCGTTGGCCCGATGCCCCCCATCCTTCCTCTTTGGTTCGGTCGTGCCCTGGTCGTTGCGTTGGCGTTCATCGCCGCCGCGTGCGGCAGCTCGGATGCCGACGACATCGCCACCGACGGCGCCGCCACGGCCGAAGCGTCACCCGATGATTCGGAGACCTCGGAGGAAGAGAACGCGGTCGACCTGAGCACCAAGCCTGTCGTGGTCGTGCCGGACGGGGATGCCCCCACCGAGCTCGTGATCGAAGATCTCGTAGTCGGCTCAGGCGACGAGGCCGGCTCCGGAGACTTCCTGAGCATGCAGTACGTAGGGGTGCGCTACAGCGACGGTGGCCAGTTCGACGCCAGCTGGGACCGAGGCCAGCCCTTCGACCTCATCCTCGGCATCGGCCAGGTCATCCCCGGTTGGGACGAGGGCATCCAGGGGATGCGTGAAGGCGGCCGGCGCCAGCTCACCATTCCGCCCGACATGGCCTATGGCGAAAGAGGGGCGGGCGCCGACATCCCGCCGGACAGCACCCTTGTGTTCGTGGTCGACCTGATCTCGACCACCGCGCCCCTCGAGGTCGCCAACGCCCCGGAGCCGGTCACCGAGCTCGAGGTCGAGGTCATCGAAGAGGGCGACGGGCCGGAGGTCGAGGCCGGCGCCCTCGTGCAGCTCGTCTACACGGCGGTCCTGCAGCCGACCGGCGAGGTGTTCGACTCGTCGTGGCAGACGGGGCAGGCCGCCCGATTCGTGGTTGCCGCCACCCCGAGTCAGTCGATTCCGGCCTGGGACGAGGCTCTGGTGGGCGCCCGGGCCGGCGACCATCTTCGCCTCGTCATCCCGCCCGACAAGGGACCGGGACCGCTGGGGCCGATCGGAGTCGACGACACAATCATCACCGAGCTCGTGATCCTCTCGGTGGGCGAAGCGCCGCCCCCACCCTGACCGGCCGACTACTCGGCCTCGTCGTCTCGGGTGAAGCGCATCTTGATCGACTCGAGCAGCCGCTCGAAGGCGTTGTCGTCGCCTTCGCCGTGTTCGGCCCGATATTCGGCCACTTGGTCGGACCGGTCCTCGCTCCCGACCACGGTGCCGTCCTCGACGTCGAAGGCGATGACCCGCTCGTAGTGCCAAACCGGCGAGAAGCCGGCGTGGATGTAGAGCTCCTCGATCATGTCGGTACCGACGAGCAGATCGCCGGTCCAGTCGATGGGCAGGTCGAGGTCGAGATAGGTCCAGACCTGGCCATACTCGTCGGTCGTGGCTTCGATCGAACCTATGGCCGGCGGGGCCTCGAGATGGCCGACCTGGAGATCGCTCAGCAACAGTGTCCCGTCTTCGACGCGGTAGCGGGCCAGTACACCGCGGGTGTTGGCGGTGTGTGTCATCACCGGACGCAGGTCATGGGCGAGCGGGTCGAAGAGAACCCCGGGGGCGGGCTCGATGACGGCGAACTCCTCGTCGTCGATCACGATCACATCCGCCATCTGGCCGCTCATGAAGCATCCTCCCGGTCCTCAGAAGTCGAGTCCGCCGGCGCCGAGCTTATTGCATCACCCGTGGCTCGAGGCGCGGCCGCGGTCTCGCCGGCGAGACGCCGAACGACGGCTCGGAGCGATTCGAGGTCGCCGACCGGCCGTTCGATGGGCCCGTCAGGCCGGGTGAACACGAACCTGACATCGACGACGGGCCGGCCGGTGGCCGTCTCGACAGCCAGGGCGTAGGCAGCGCCCTGAATGGAGTACTGGTCGAGCTTGGCGTCGACGTCGGCCTCGGAGCGTACGGAGTCGGTCTTGTAGTCGACGACGATCAGACCGTCGGGGGTGTCGACCAGCAGGTCGACATATCCCTCGATCGTGACCGAGCCGACGGGGGCAGCGACGAAGAGCTCCTTGTGGTGGCGATTCGAGCGACAGGCCTGCACGGTCGGAGAGGCGAGCGCCGAGGCGACCGACCGGGCGATGGCGTCGTGGTGTTCGGGGACGGACTCGGCCCAGGCCTGGGAGGCGACCAGACGATCGAGGTCGACGGCATCGGGGTCGGCGAGATCGGTCAGCTGGAGGACCCCGTGAACCGCCCGACCGATGGCGGTGCCGGCGCGTCCCCGGCGGAACGGGCGAGGAGGCAAAGACCCGTCGGCGTCGTCGACCTCGTCGCCGACGGAATCGTCCTCGTCGGCGTCGGGCTCCTCCTCATCGAGACCTCGGGCCTGGCGGGCGAGCGCCGTGGCCGACCGGACGGCGACGAACGACGCCACGTCGATTACGCGGTCGCGTTCGGCCGCCCATTCGACCGGGTCGGAATACGCCGGCGCCGGAAGGCTCAGCTGCGGCCGTGGAGGCGGCGCCAGCTCGGCCAACAGATCACCCTGGGCCGACCGCAGGCGCACCAACCCGTCGCCGGGGCCGGTGGCGTACCTGTGCACCGTGAGGCCGTGACAGTCGGTCTTGTGGGTGCCGTCCTTGTTACGGGCCCCGTTGTGAAATCCGCTCACCACCAGGTGGTCGCGCGCCCGGGTGAGTGCCACGTAGAGCAAGCGGTCCTTCTCGGGTCGATCCATCTGGGCCTCGAGGTCGGCCCGGGCGTCGAAGTTCTCGGTGCGGTTGGCCGCGTTGAGACGGATCTCGGGCATGGTGCCCGCCTCACCCCAGTGCACGCCGACACCCCGGGCCGGCGATTGCATCTGTGTGGTGAGCCCCGACACGATCGTGATCGGGAACTCGAGCCCCTTGGCGCCGTGGATCGTCATGATCTGCACGGCGTCGTCGTCGGGCTCGGGCAGCATGGGTTCGTGGGCCTTCGAGCCGTCGACCCCCTGGAGCGACGTCCAATCGAGGTAGGCCCGGAGATCGCCCCCACCGGCCTCGGCGAACGCCCGAGCCTGGTCGACCACATAACGAATGCGCCGCCAGGTGTCGCGGGATCGTTCGCGGTCGAGCGCCAAGACGTTGGCACCCCGTTCCTCGACGATCCGCAACAGCAGGCGGCTGGGCTCGAGCCACCACTTGTCGGCGGCGAGCGAACGCAGATGCTCGATGGCTTCGGCGATAGGGGTCTCGGTCATCGCGTCGGGCACGGCCACCCGGATGTCGAAGCGGCCCCCGGAAGTGCGAAAACGGTAGAGCTCATCGTCGCCGATGCCGTAGAGCGGCGAGCGTAAGGCGGCGACGAGAGCGATCTCGTCGGACGGGTCGTCGACGGCCCGCAGGGCTGCCAGGAGGTCGCGGACTTCCTGCGTCTCGTAGACGAGGGTTCCGGTGTCGGCCCGGTACGGGATGTTTCGGGCCGCCAACGCCGTCGTCAGCTGGCGCAGTGACGTTCGAGTCGGCAACAGGATGGTCACGTCGCTCAGCTCGGCGTTGCGCCAGTCGCCCGACTCGTCATCGAGCACGGGCCATGCGGCCGGCCGCCTCCGGATGTCGTCGACGATGGCAGCGACCTCGTCGACTTCGGCCTGCCGCAGCTCTGGGGCTCGGACTTCCAGGGGCCCGCCGAACACGAGCGGACGATGGTCGGCCCGCCCCGACCCGGTCCGGTGGGCATGGAGCGGCTCGTAGGCCGGCTGCGCTTTCGTGGCCTCGACCATGAGCTCACCGAACAGGCCGTTGGTGGCCGCGATGATCTCGGGCACGGTTCGAAAGTTGGTGGTCAGCGCCTGCCGGCCGTCGCCGAACTTGTCGCGGGCCTCGAGGAACAGGGCGATGTCGGCTCGCCGGAAGCGGTAGATCGACTGTTTGGGATCGCCGACCATGAAGACGCGCCCCGCGTCGGGTTGAAGCTTCTTCCACTCGGGAGGCGTTCCGTCGACGGTGGAGTCGGCGAGCAGCAGGGCGAGCTCGATCTGAATGGGATCGGTGTCCTGGAACTCGTCGAGAAGCAGCACGCGGTAACGAGACGACAGTTCGCGGCGGGCCTCGGTGGACTCACGCAACAGCTTGCGGGCCAGCACCAGTAGGTCGTGGAAGGCCAGACGCCCTTCCCGTCGGCGTTCGTCGGCGCTGTCGACGGTGAACCGGGCCACCCGGCGGGCCAGCAGATTGAGCGTCTCGTCGGCGATCTCGGCCACGACGGTCTCGGCCCGGGTGCGGACGGCGTCGATGGCGGCGACGACGGCCGGCTTGTCCTCCCAGGAGGGTGCCTTGCCACCCGATGCCTTGAACTTCGTGAGCCGCCGCAGCAGCCGGAGCTGCTCGGCCTCGCTCTCCGATTCGAGAAACGCATCGAGGATCGGTCGTTCGGTGTGGAGCCGCTCGAGAAGTCTGTCGGCGGGATCCTTGCACCGGCCGTACATCGGTAGGAGCCGCCGAACGGCGTCGCGCACCGAACCCACATCGACGGGCCGAACGAGGGGTGCTTCGTCGATGGAGCCGAGGCGGTCCCAGTTGTCATCGAAGATGTGGGCGAGGTCGCGCAGGTGGCGGTGGCCCCGACCGACCCCGGCCTCGAGGATGGCGGCGCGGACCATGAACTGCTCGGCATCGGGATCGTCGAAGAGTTCGGCGATGAACGCTGACCAGCGATGCTCGAAGTCGATCTGGCTCTGGACCTCGTCGACCACCTCGACGTGGGGTGGGATGCCGACCTCGATCGGATGCTCGCTGAGCAACCGCTGGGCAAAGCTGTGCAGTGTCGAGATTGCCGCTACGTCGGCATCCTCGAGCGCCTGGGCGCAGAGCCGGACCCGCTCGTGGTTCTGATCGTTCTGGGCCTTGCGTTGCTCCACCTCGAACCGCTTGCGAACCCGGTCGCGCAGCTCGGCTGCAGCGGCCTCGGTGAACGTGATGGCGGCGACCTCGGCCAGCCTGACCGGTGTGCCGCCCGGGCCTCGCAATACGAGCTCGACTATTCGCTCCACGAGCTGGCTCGTCTTGCCGGTGCCGGCACCGGCCTCGACGAACAGTGTCCGGTCGAGCTCTCTGGTGACGGTAGTCCGGGCCCGCTGATCGGGCGGCGGCCGCTCGGTCATGGCGCCTCGGAAGAGATGTCGAGAGCGACGAACTGTTCGATGCCCCCCGAGGCGACGGCGCGCTCGTGTTCGGAGTCCCGATCGCGGTCGCAGATGCCGTCGAACTCACAGTGGCGACAGTTCGAGAAACGGCCGAAGTGGGTGTCGTACTCACCTGGGTTGGGCGGGAAGATGCCGGCCTCGATCCCATCGACGATGGTCGACACGGCTTGGACGAACCGGGTCCGCTCGGACTCGGTCCAGTCGTAACCGACCGTCTTGAAGCCCTCCCGTTCGGATGTGAACCAGTAGTAGGCGGCGGAGCGTTCGGTGCCGTAGCGCTGGCGGGCCGCCTCGGCATAGACGCCGAGCTGGAGCTTGGTTCCGGCAACGACGGGGTCCTCCTCGAGTCGCTTGGCGACCAGCGCCCGGCCGGTCTTGTAGTCGAGCACGAACGGCGAACCGTCGGGCCGCAGATCGACACGATCCGCATAGCCCCGCAGTCGGAGTCCGCGCCCCGACGGCAGCTCGATCTCGGCGGGGGGCGCCGGCTCGGAACAGTCGTCGGTGGCGAACCCGATCGCCATCTCGACCCGGTCGGGGCTCAGTTGATGAGCGGCCCTCAGCTTGTCGTCTTCGTCGAGGAACCGGGTGAGCTCGTTGTCGAGCGTCTCGCGCTGGATGCCCCACAACAGAGGGCGGCCGGTCTTGCCGAGACGCACATACTCGTCGAAGACGGCGGTGGCTACCTCGGCCATGCGGTCGCGGCCGTCGGCCCCCCATTTGTCGGTCGGCGCCAGAGGTGCGACCGATCCGCCGGGCAGCACGGCGCTGATGAAGTCCTCCAGGATCTCATGGAGCAGGCTGCCCCGGTCGAGCGCGCTGATCTCCTCGATCAGGTCGGGAGCTTCGAGGTGGCCGAGCCCGAGCAGCTGGGAGAAGAAGTAGCGGCGGGGACACGACGCCCAGGTCTCGAGCCGGGTGGCCGAGACGGGGTTCTCGCCCCCGACCTCGGGGATCGATTCCCCGGCCAGGTCGCCCGTGAACCTGTTGAAGCCGTCCCGGCGCTCCGCAAGCATGGCGAGACGGCGGCGCAGATCTGCGTCGACGGCCTCAGGGTTGTCGGCGCCGACCAACTGCAGATCGATGTCGCCCGCCGAGGTCGCAACACCGTCGGCCGTGCGGCGGGCCAGGGACTGCACGAAGCTCGAAGCCGGGCGAAGAGCGTCGATGGCCGCCTTCTGCCAGTCGTCGCTGGAACGATCATCCCGGTGCTCGAGCGTGTTCACCGCCTCCACCCACCATCGCGATGCCGTGCGGGTGCGCCCATTGCGGTGATCGCCCATCGGCAACACGAGCGTGCAGCCGATCGACGCCGCCCCGACGGCGAACAGGTAGCGGCGTCGCTCTTCGATGATGCGGTCGGACCGGCGAGCGAGCGCGCCGTCGACCAGGTCGCGCTCGGAGTCGGGGAGCAGGGACTCCTTACGGATGCCCCGAGGGCACAGGCCTTCACTCATGCCCAGCACATAGACGTGG
>JAAUYH010059387.1_pt1 | contig 16392 bp, 10 predicted proteins | sample 7278061 | NCBI WGS metagenome assembly JAAUYH01 (sample SAMN14350203, study PRJNA611818) | marine sediment metagenome | isolation source: surface marine sediment (0.6m) | place: French Polynesia: Moorea | collected 2018-08 | reverse complement strand
GTCACTCATGATGCGACGGACTTGCGATGTCCTCGGCCGTCGGTTAAGCTAGTTTTAACAGTGCAACTAGATGCACAATTAGTATTTGCATCCTCTTGGCGTAGAAATCTATTTTAGGATCTAGTATTATCAATTCTAACGTCAAATTAGTAGAAGCCCTCTCCAGATGCAATTCATGGCCGTCGCACTTTGCGCAAACTTTGCTATCGGGACCTGTTAATTCCGATATGTGTTGCGCATAAACTTAATGAGGAGTCAGTATTGCCTGATTTAATCATTCAATGCCTATTGTACTGCTTCCATGTGCCCTCACTCAAACCTCTCATGAATTACTGGATTAATTTTTTCATGTAATCCGGGGAGGGCTATTGATTTTATCGAGCAAAGACGTGCTTATCGAGCTGGTTGAAACTCTCCTCTTCCTAATGAGTCATCATAGTCCAAACTATAGTGTGCCCGGATTCGTTGCGAAGGGAAGATCAAGCGAGATCACAGAAGTGGACATTTCAAGCAAAACAACACGTATGGTGGAAGAATAATTTGCAAGATGAATAGCCATATTCGCGCACCAATTAAGTTTGTGTAGCAATGCAAATACGACCATACACGTTGCAGAAAGCATTCTCTAATTTCAAGCGTTACCTCAATGGCTGCTGCGTGCAGATACATTGCTCGCAGCCTTGGTGTTGCCCTTGCCGATGGCGCTTCTGTGCTTCAGCACCTCCGCCCCTGTATTGGTGCCACCGATATGGAGCACTGTGTGTCGACGCCCGCGCGTACGAATGCAATCCGAACTACCTGAACGCCCTACACGACAAGGTCCTTTGCAACCTTTGCGCGATTTCCTGGATGGTGTCCGTCGTGCCGCGGGTCTAACGGATACCGATGCTGCCGCCGAATTCGAAGCTGACCGAAACGCTCTTTTCGATGATGCAGCCGAAGCACCCTTGGTGCTTGTCGTCGGCGCGACAGGTCGTACTGGACGAATTGTTGTTCGAAAGCTGCTGCTTCGGGGTTACCGCGTACGCGTCCTCGTACGTAATCTATACTCTTCTACGCTCGACCTCCTCGGAACCGGGGTCGAGTTTGTCAAGGGCGATTTATCCGACTATGATAGCCTTTTCGAAGCGACCGCGGATGTAGACAAAGTTGTCTTCGCCGCTGGCATCGAGAACGACGGACCTGCGGAAATGCATGGAATTTGTTCGTTAATACGCGCATTGCAAGACGCGCGAGTAGCTGATTTCGGTGCTGCCGAAGCCACGAAACGTTCTCTGTTCCATTTCAATAATCCGAAAGACTTGGGCCGATGGGCTGCGATGCCACCAACCGAAAATGAGATTGGGGAGCGTGCGCCACGGGTTCAGTTCTCCAAAACCGCCAGCGGGCGCATAGCGTTCATGGGGCAAGTGTATGCGAAATACGTGGGATTCACCGAGGTTCGATGCGCCCCAGTGAACATCGATCTTACCAACTTCTCGGGTCTGATTCTGCGTTGTGTGGGAGATGGCAATACGTACACCGCTGTGCTGCGCACCGCATCTGCCGCAAGAGCGGGATACGAATACTACTGTTCCTTCGATACACAGAAAAATCGTTGGTCTTCGGTTCGTCTCCCATTATCATCATTCCGGCCACGTCCCATTACCTCGCGTGCTGGAACACCGCCTTCTGAAAGCGAACGTGAAGCCACCCCGCCACCAACATTAAATCGTGGCGAGGTGCGACAAGTGGCTCTGCAATTCGCGAAACCGTCGGAAATGCCCGAGAAGCATGACGGCCGTTTCTACCTCGGCGTCGAACATCTCAAGGCGTATCGCACACAGGACGAGCCGGACTTTGTGTTGGTGTCCTGCGCTTCCGTTTCGGGTCGCGATTGGGCGGAACTCGATGAACATGGCTTGAAAGTTATAGCTGCAGAAGATGTTACGGCGTGGAAGTATGTGGCGGAGAATCGGCTGCGTAGTAGCGGCCTCACATACACCATCGTGAGACCGGGCGTGTTCACCGATGCGCCAGGTGGGAACAAGGCGTTCACATTAGACCAGGGCGGTGACATATCGGGCGCCATCTCGCGTGCGGATGTGGCCGAAATTTGCGTGCGTGCATTGCTCGACCCGCGCGCTTGCAACGTAACCTTCGACGCATTCGAAAGTATGTACGCGCCCACCGCGACCACACCGTCACAAGACGTCTCATCGATGCTGTCGCGATTGCAGCCAAACACTTAGGATAAAACGTAAACACAGATCGACCGATGTCATCTTTATTGCACTGCGGATTGTGTGAGAAGCGAAAGGTTCGAGAGGCTTATTTCCCAATACCCAGCCTGGTCGTGCCTTAGTGGGTGTTGCGACGAATAGAAAGATACGAGAAGCAGCAGTAAATGATTCTATCGAAATGTGGGTGGGGAGAACTAACTGCCATTTGGGAATCGATGCCACAGATAGTCCAAGATATGTTTCAGATGTTTTGTGCAATACAGTGCTGGGTACGATAAGAGAGGGGACCTGATTAGGCAGCGGGGAGTGCGGGTGGGATGGCGGCATGAAGCATGGGATAGTGCTGTACGTTATGTTGGCAATGGAACTTGCAACATTGATTCCAGATTCCAGACACAGTACCATACAGTGTCCTAAACTGAACTGGGACTCACAGCACCGGTGCAGTACAGCAGGCACAGTGCTGTACGGTACAGTATAAGGCTCGGTAGGCTGGTCACAAGAGCGCAAGCGGAAAATGATAGAAAAAAATACAATTTATGCAAGCACACACAGCGTATCAAAAGGGGAAGGATCTTAACGCCTTCCCGAGAGAACTATTATCCCAAGTTTTCGGCTTCTCCAGCTTCTTCTCTATTGACGGCGGCTTCGCCCACTGCTCCGCCTTCTCCTTGTCACCCTCGTCCGCTTTGCGCGCGAGTTCGTCGCATTTCTCCGCCTTCACACTCAGCTGGTACTTCAGTTGCTTTCCCTCCTCGATTAGTTGATCTTCTCGCGCGAAACGATCTCGGACTGAATCAATTTCCGATTGTTCCAATCGAATGTTCTCGGAGGTCAGCAGTTCTAACCTCCGTTGTAGTTCGCGCAGATGCCGCTTTTTTCGTTCGCGACTACTTGCGGCGGATTGTCGGTTTCGTGTCGCTCGTAACAATTTTCGTCGCTCGCTTTTGCTCGTCGGTTCACTCGGTGCGCCGTGCTTCAACCCCCGCTCCGCGCCTGCATACTCGGAACTGTTCATGTTCGGTTCGCCTTGAGTATGACCACCCCGTCCGGGTTGTGTCACACCCAACATTGGCGCTACACCAAGCGGTGGTGGTTGCGGTGCGACTGCAGCGGCCTGTGAGTTTGCGGTAGGGGGCATAGAACAGTGTTGCGCAATTAAACCGTTCAGTACGCCAGGCGCCACATTCTTCAAATCCGATAACAGCCCCGGATTCACGAAGCGCGCTAATTCCGACACGGGCATCGCGCGCAGATCCGCGGAGGTGACGCTCTCGGCGGCGCTGGTTGTTTCCGAGGTGGTGCCGGTGGTATCGGGCGGGAACTGATGCATGGGTCCGTTTGCGACAGAGGGGCGAGCTGCGGCGTGTCGTGGAGCCGAGTAACTCATCGCTCGCACTCGCGTGAGAAAGGCACACTTCCGAAGGCGGACCACAGAAGCGTGAAGTAGAAAGTGAGGTGGGTGGTACAGTATAACAAACCTCACGTTTCTACGCTGCGCATTTGCGGCGTTGTGGAGTGGACTACCGTAGTTGGCTCAAATCGGGATGGTGCAAGAACAGTAACGTGATTTACAGTCGCACTGTTTCCAATCATTTCCCAACACCGGAAATTTCCACTGCCACTTTGCATCATCATCCCTGCAAACCACCACGCCCGTACAGTACCACTGCTGCACCAGTCCTAAGAGTTACCGCAACCACTGTACCAGTCGTGTCGTGTTTGTCGGTTAAACCACCCACCTTTGTCGTGGCATCACCACCCCGATTCAACCCTTCTCGTGTTCGTAATCGCCCTTTCTTGCCTCGCCTGAGGCATCGTGAGATCGACAGGCCATGCTGCTCTGTAACTTATCGTAATCTCGATTCGTGATGGGAAGATGCGGGCTGTGTGCTGCGATTTTGCTGGCGACAATCGCATTCGCCAATGGCGGTGATTCCGACAATATCATGTTTCGAACAAACTATGCATCACGAATACCTGGGACGCTTATTCGTCAGGTCGAAGAGTACTTGGCACGATTTCGGAAAAACACCGCTTCATTCAACACCGCGGGAACCATTCTACCTGTTGGTTCGTTTCGTCCCACAGACGACACCACCATTGATTCGACGTCTGCGTTGCGAAGAATGAAAATTCGTGCTGCAGTGATGCACGCGTGGGATGGGTATGAAGCTGACGCTTGGGGATACGATGAACTTCGACCCGTAACTCGCAAAGGTATCAATAGCTTCGCGCCTGGATTGGGAACCACTATTATTGATTCCCTCAGCACGCTTTACCTCATGGGTGGATTAGATGGTCGATACGAACGTGCTCGTGATTGGGTCGCGAATAGACTGGACTTCTCTCAAGTTGGTCAGGTCATCGTTTTTGAAACTGTCATTCGTGTTCTGGGTGGCCTTATTTCTATGTATCATCTCAGTGGAGACCCTATATATGCATCTCGTGCTGAAGAACTCGGTGCCCGTCTCGCCTCGTCATTTGAATCACCTACCGGTTACCCGTGGCCTCGCGCACATCTCAACGACTCTCGGATACGTGCCGGACACGACCGTCTTGGCGACACTGCATATCTTGCGGAAGTAGGTTCTGTGCAATTGGAAATCCGCGCATTAGCGCACCTGTCCAATGAACCACTCCTACAATCGTTACGTGAGCGAGCCGAACAGGTGATTGACCGCCTACAAACTGCAAGCTCGAATGCCGCTCGTTTACCACCGAGGTATAAAGCATTGCTACCATTCTCGCTCTCGATTCAATCTGGAAAGTATTCGACGAATATGGTAACATTGGGTGCTCCAGCCGATTCGTACTTTGAGTATTTAGTGAAGTGCTGGTTACAAGGAGGTCGTAAGGAGAAAAAGTTCTGGAGATTGTTCGAACAAGTCATGGCAGGTGTTACGGACGTCGCTGTGTATCAAAGCAGGCACGGCGATGTGATTGTTCGTGATGTGTTACCCGAAGACGATATCAGACTGGTCAGATTTCAGCACAAAATGGACCATTTCGCATGTTACATCCCAGGCATGATTGTGCTGGGAATCGACGGACTCCCACTGAGCGATTTTACGAGACGCTCGCAATGGGCTAAGATAGCAGAAAAATTAACTGAGACATGTTACCAAATGTACAAGCGTTCTCCCATCGGACTCGCGGGCGAGAATATTCGGCTGAGTGAAGACGACAGATGGAGAATGAATGGCGGGTATAACTTGCGACCCGAAGCAGTGGAAGCATTCTTCTATATGTGGCGATTCACTAGACGGCAGAAGTACCGCGACTATGCGTGGGAGGTGTTTGAAAGCATCGAACGACATTGCAAACACGAAAAGGGCGGGTATGCAGCGATTAAGAATGCCAAGTCCAGGCATCCGAGCAAGATGGACATCATGCATTCGTTTCTAATCTCTGAAACTTTCAAGTACTTGTACCTAATTTTTGGGCCTGATGAAGAGCTGCCGCTTGACAAATGGGTGTTCAACACCGAAGCGCATCCACTTCTAATAACTCCGGATTTGTCGGCACCGAAGCCGAGGAAGTTCGGCAAATCTACAAAGGAGGACAAGCTCCACACTACGAAATCAGAATCGGATGAGATAGAACACACAGAGCTGTGATTGTAAACTTTCATTTTTGTCTAGCAGAGAATAATGAATACTGGATATGCTCCTATGCAGAGTTGTTTGAATCGTTTACATGAAACAGTCCAAATGTGAAAAGTGAGAAAACTCGTGAAAGGCGTGGTAGGGACTGGTTTCATACAAGCGAACGAGCGGGCAGCGAGGAGTGAAGGATTCTGTAATCTAACAAAGACAACTCGATGTCGTCTTCTTTACTTCTGAGTATCAGTAATACACGGCGTTACTTTACATGGTCATTCCGGTTTATTCGAACCCGACAGGCGTGCGAATCTTTGCACCGCTGATACGACCGAGGGGATTCCTTTGCTGGCGCACTATATGCGCCACCTCGCTGCAATCGATGTCCTCGCACCAAGAAAGCGTAGGGTCATCCGCACACGACCCCTCATTGCCGTGAGTGCACACCTGGCGAACGCAATCGATTCTTGCCGTGCATGGCCCCGGAGTCGGATTGTGTTCGCTGCAGCTCTCGTTGTGGAGGTAGGCACATGCACGGCGCCAATCGTTGAACGAATTGTCGTTGGTTGCGAACGCGATCGATGCCAGTATCAGAGTGAGTGCGAAGAAACGTTTCATTATCGGCTTGGTTTGGTTTCGAGTGTGTTGTGTTCGGTCGGAGGGGAAGGCTTGGTTAACAAGCTCGCGAATTATGAGCAAACGGAATCAGGCCCGGACAATTCTACCTTTGTGCGTGGCTTTTCTTCGAACACGCTGGCATCTCATCTTAGGCTGCCAGCATCTCGTCGCGCGGGCCGACATGGCCCTGCTCATTTATTTCATAGACTGGACAGGAGCTTCACGGGATGGGTTGGGTGTTCAAGCTCAACATTTTGTGGCTTTGTATACGGAAAGTATTATAGCTAAATTTGTTGATCAATAATAAATGCAAAATAGAAAAGACAAACTGTGTTATCGTTTTCTGTGCTTTTTTTGTACGCAAGTATGAATAGCTAAACATTTATTTTTATAATTTGTGTGACAATACTTATGAATTTTAGCAGTGTAAACAATTGGGCTTTGATGATATTTGAACGCCGATGAGGCAAAAGTCTATTTCCTCGAAAACATCTCTGAGCGTGTCTTCATTGCCTTCACAAGTGATGACTGGGATATCCCTAAAGATTATTCCAATATGTTAGCACACTGTTCAATCGTACAGTCATTTGTTTCCTGTGCAGCCTGTCCTGCATCGACTTAACTCAAGTTCCGCAATCCCTCGATTTAGCAGTGGTATTTAACTACATTATCTTACTCTGCAGCATGTAGCAAAACAACAAAATTGTTCGATTCTGTAAATTGTTTGGAACAGTATTCATATGAGATTGCGTTGGGACTACAGCATCAAATTTGAAATCAAAGTCGAAAAACTACAGTTACATATTGACGGAAAATATTACGAACTTTCAGGAGTCTTGTCATGACAATTCTATACTGAATTTGCCAAAATACATGTTAATATATTTTGACCGTCTCCAAATGGCCGATTTGTTAGAAAGTGGTTTTCATTCTAGTACAGCTGATTTAGTGATCAACTGGGAGGAATAATGAAAATTTCTCCCAGCCAAAACATGCCGCACTGAAAAATTCATAAAAATGACTAAATTTAACAGATGATGATTCAACGGATTTCAATGTATAAATCTCAGATGTCGCTTGCTATGCCACTTGGAATACTTTACTCCAAAGACCAAAGTCTAAACTTTCTAACCACCAAGCTGTTCTGGTTAAACTAAATTCTTGAATTGACAGAGACTTTGGAGATGAGAGATGAAATCTCTTCGGGTTAAAGAATTGCATTTGCAATGTATTCAAATTTATATTTCTTATTCCTCTGCGTTTCATTGGTTCGACCAAAATCTGAATCTTCCGTTGGCTAAATTCCAGACTGAATAATATTTCAAACAGATGTGCTGACGAGACTGGGAGAGCTCCTTTTCTCGTACGCTTCGAAAAACTAGATTAATTTGCATTCAGATATCATTTGAATAAAAGTAATTGTATCAGGTCTTAAACTTGTGCCTCATTTTTGTAATCGGGACAGTAAGTAAATCGACAGTAAATAATAGAGTGTACTGCGATTTAGAGGTTCCATCCAGATTCTTCAGGAATTCTTTCTAGTAATCGTTTTTATTTATAAAACAGTTACCTAATTTAGTGCTCGAATTTTTCAACTACCTAACCCTTTGTGGCTTGGTGGATGTGTCTGTGATCGCTTTCGAGCTAGATTGCACCAAATAAATCCCGTATTTTCATATTTATACAAGAATATATCGAAGTCCTGACCTTGTGTGATAGCAAAATACTACAATTCAGGCAAAAATGATTAGATTACTTTCGTTTCTTAAGATTCATTGGCACAAAAGATACAACTTATTAGAGAACAGATTTATGATATGACGTATGGAACTACCGTGCCGTAGATAGAAGCTTGAACGATAGAATGAAACTGTAATATCGATTCTATGGAGCATGTGACTTCATGATTCTAATACTGGGAGTAAGGGAATTTGTTCATTGTAAGCACAAAAACCAGAATGATACAATAAAGTTCTTGATTGTAGTAATTAGCATAAAATGGTTAATCCAACAAGGATCAGAAGAACTCTTACTTACAGAATAATGAAAGAAATTTTTTGCTGAAAACAAGCCGCACTTTGAGTTTTAGATGGACAAAATTCTGGATAAAAAATTTACTTCGAATCGATGTACTCAAATTTTTAGAAGACTGAGATATTGTACTCTCAAATCAGTGATTCCTTTCGAGAACTGTTTTTTTTGGGTTTTTTTCTCCACAATCCAGATTCTTTTCTTCTTCTAGTCCCAGGAGAATAACAGCGACAGATATGCTCAATAGGGGTTGAAAATTATATTGATTTCATTATTGTAAAAATCAGATTTTCTGAGGCCTACTTTCACATAATCACTCATAAATTTGTGCAGTTGGACGATTATCTTAGAATACATGAGAGGAGTTGCCATGTATATCGATATGATTTGCTTTCTAAACATTTGCCAATTACTACAAGTACTTCCAAGAATCCGCTCTACGATAGTAATTTCAAACAAAAATCAAAAATCCCGTCATTCCAATTTGCTTCATCGAGCTCCATTCGAGATATTGAAAAGCATTATTCTGGTACTGGATTATAATTGTTCTCTATTCCGTCGTAAATTTGTTATGAGACGAGGAACATTCAAAATTTCTGAAGGCATACGTTATCTGTTAAATATTTAGTAAAATTCTAATGAAAAAAGGTGTTTTCTAATACACCCTTGTTTACAAATTTTTTTAACAATTTCGACTGTAATGTCAATTATCAAGCTTTTTGGCTCTTTATCAATTTTTATTGAGTAGTATCCAAATTATTGCTGTTAGAGCACGTCTTTCTGTATTTTCCACAATTTGAGAAGAACCAGTTTCCTTCACATTTTGCTCGTTTCAGTTCAATAGTAACAATGTGGTATTCTATAATGTTGTGTACGAGACAAACAACACAAATGACTTTTTTTCATAATAATATTTTTCAAGAATCTTACACCTATGAAGAAAGATAAACAATCGAAATCTATAATATCTTACGTTGACGTTTTTTGATTACATGTAGACTCGATACTGTTTTATTGCACAGTTGTATTAAAAAGTTTTTCACGAGTTTCAATCAGCCTTACCGAAGTCACAAAATGATGAACTATTCAGAAATAAAAAGTTTCTACCTTTCTGTTCACCAGAAATGGAGCCAATGTTTTGTTTCAGAGCAATTGAATTGAATGGAAGTTGCTTAATGATTCTTGTTCATGACTCTTTGCTTTCTTGTACATATCTTAAATCCCATCAAATACTACATTTCATCTGTATCACCTAGATAGAAATAATTTACACTTACAAGTACATGAACTCGGTGAAATAGTTATCTGTAATTGACTCAAGTAAGTAAAAGCTAGAAATCTCACTGTGATTTGCGATGAGTTGTCAAGTTATCTAAATATTTGGCATGGTTTTGAGTTGTACTGGTTTTTGTTAATTAGGTTTGGACAGTATGATTCTGAGTGATGTTGACCAAAAACGTGAATTCAGGCCGAGGAGGAGCAGGAATCCAACGATTTTGCAACCGTTGAAAAGAGGAATTACGGAAAGAGAGGACAATTTTCAGAGTTGTCTTATTGAAATGCTGGATGGCATGATTACGATTGTGACGTGTACGATCTGTTGATCTATTGGTAAGAAGCTTGCAGTACGTTTATTTATTGATCCGGAAGTAAAATCGTAGACACAGTACTGCACTGTACCGCACTGCACTGGAATAGTTAGTACGGAAGATAAAATGGGATTCGAGAAAAGAATCATGCCACATAGAACAGAAGAGAGTAAATGGGGGAGACAAAAATAGGTGATAAAGTAATTTGAAGGCGAATTATAGAAGTAGATGTCATACGAAATAAGCTTTGATAGCCGAAGGGCTGTGATGCAATCTGCAGACTAGGGATTATCGTTTTCATAAATTTGATCCATCTTTCGGTTCAATGTAAAGCATGGACGTGAAAGCGTATGGTACAGTACTGTACATGTAGTGCAGATCAGTTATTGGGTAACAGAAATGGCCGTTAATCAGCAGTCAATAAGCGGCAGTTTCAAAAACGAGGTATCCAATGAGAATAATTTGACACACGCAAATTGAGGGAATGGAATGTATCTCGCTCAGTTGGCACTGATATTTGCCGTATCAGTGAATGTAATTTATGATTGAATTAAATTATTGTGTTACAGTCACAAGATTGTTCAAGCACGACGAGATAATTCTGACACTGTGTCTGGAATGGGGCACTACCTTTTCAAGCCAACGACAGTAATGAAATTGGAAAGAGCGGTACTAGACAGCGACAGTGAGTGAGTGTGGTTGTGAGTGAAAGAGCGAAAGTGTGATGTAGGATAAAGGAGAGGAGGGCACGATCGACGAGATATAGACGAGGGTGCAGCATACAAAAGGAATGGGTGAGCGAAGAGATAAATTTAGTACTGTACAGTACTGTACTGTACAGCTCTTGGAAAAAAATCACAGGAAAGCAAAAAAAAGTAATTTAGAGAGCTCATAGGAGAAAGAATAAGCGCAGAGCAGAGCACAATAGCACGCGTAGAGAAATAAAAAGAACAAATTGGAAAGCGTGATTTAATGCAGTTCACGCACGAGGTCAATGGGTGGTCGCACGATCCCACGAGATTCAGCGATTGATGCCTATCATACCCTGCCCATCTCGTTTTCTACAATTCTCCATAGCGCTCTCTCAACTGTTCCACAAACAACGTTGCTGCTACCGACTACCGTACACTTTCGTTTCCTCATCCTGCGCACGCACTACCCCTTTCACCCTCACTCTCCGAGCAAGCAAACAAGCAAGCGGCCCACGCACACGCACACCCCACTGCTACACACGCGGCACCGAAACAACAATTCTCCGCGTGAATCTACAGTAGTGTGTGTGAGTGTGCGTAAGTGTTAGTGTCAGCGTTCGTGTGTGTATATATGCGTGTGTGTTTCTCGACCAGCAACTACAAGTGCAACGATTTCCTAGCACTTTGTCGTCATCGTTCTTGTTATCGACAACCCGTCAACCTCGCGAATGGACCACACTAGTGCGCACCCACGTACGGGGAACAATGCGTTTCAACCATCAAGCACCGGCGTACCCGTTGGCGGAATTCTAAGTAGTGGGCATCCAACACTTCCACCGCCACCACTCCCACATTTACCACCCGTCCATTCCGTAAGCGGTCCTACCACCGCCAATGCAACCACTCACACCGCGGGGCTACCACTTGCACCACCATCCACACTTCTCGGCAGCGGCCTCCCGCCCACCGCACATCACATGGTGGCCACCCCGGTGCCCAACTATTACGACCTATACATTGGTGCACTCGAACACGCGCATCGATTGCAAGCGGCACTCGAAACTACGCGTCGAGAGAACGAGCGTTTACGCGAACGCGTCACCACGCTGGAACGAAACGCGGCTTCGTGTCGCACGGAACAACCGAAAACGCAATCGCGTTATTGGACACCCGACGAACATCAACGATTCCTCGAAGCTTTACAAGAGTTTGGACCGAAAGATGTGCGTTCAATTGCGTCGTATGTTGGTAGTCGAAACGCGACACAAGTTCGAACACACGCACAAAAATATTGGAAACGTATCGAACGAGAGCGGCACAAAGGCAACGCCTTAGTCGCCGCACGCAAACGATCGATGAGTGAAAGTGATTTGGCTAGAGTGGATCGTGCGAATAGTAGTACACCGCCAAGTTCACCACGGCCGGTGGTGCCGAGGTTTCCATTACCGAAACCACAAAACGGTGGCAGTGGCGGTGGTCCTAGAGCGACGGCGTCTAGTCCGTTAACAAAACCAGTGCTTTCTATTCCGGCGATGTTGAGTTCTACGGCTAACAATTCTATGTCGACGGGTGCGAGTGGGGCGAAACCACCCACCACGCTATCATCGAGCTCGGCAGGTGGGGCGGTGACAACATCTGCGTTGGCAACCAAAGTAGTAGTTGGAAACAGTGGCGTCGATGGAAACGAGGGTATTAATTTGTTATCTATGGTGGCAAATCACGAGCGTGAAATGCAAGTGGTACATATGTCACAATGACAAAAGCAGAGACGATCCGAGCGATTGGTTTTCGCACTTGTATCGTGTCGTCGTGGGTCCTTGTAAATTTGGGTTGTACTTGTATGTGGTAAACTTCTTTCTCCTCTCTTCCGTGCTGCACTACACCGCACCGCACCGCAACTGTACGCTGCAATATTAACCGAACCAGCGATCACCCACGCCGCCTTACAGTAACCTACTCTTTGTTTCCCATCGAGCCGCATGGCTGTGTTTTCGTGTGTGTGCGTGGCGTGTGCGTGCGCGCGCGCGCGCGCAAGGGTATCACCCATTCTTGTTCCAACTTGTGGTGCGTGGGATGCGGCTCTCTTGTTCTACACTCGTCCATCGACTGCACTGTACAGTGCAGTAGGATTACGAGTTTTGTTGATTTTCGCTCGTAGTGACGTGTCTACCCCGCCTGTTGACGTCGTCAGTTCGCATTTGCGGTGCCTCTTTTCATATCTTCACTATGACAAGAACGGCTACAACAACAACAACAACAACAACGACGACCGACTCCAGTCAGAGTTTCCCGTCAAGTTCAACACTCTTGGAACAATCATCGCATTCCTGAATTAAGTTTAGATCTGATCTAATTCTGCAATCCACTTCAGAATCCATCCAACCACCTATTTCACCCCCTGCACTATTGCTCCGCGCCTGCACGTGTTCCAGTTTCGTCACTCGCTTTGTTTCAACCCTCGTTTCTCCCTTATGTCATCCGATGCGTTCGTGATTGTTGTCTCTACAACCGCAATCGCCCTATTCACCGGCTTAACACGCGCTTTACTCACTTCCTATAGCGCCTCCTACCGAGCACTCTCTCCCGTCGTTAGACATGAATCACTACGTCGTCTACTCAATGGCTTGATACTCACACCACTTGCATTCGTTCACGCCGCCATTCTATACAACCCCTCGCTTCACGCGCACGACATTTTGTACGGATACACTTCATTCGCTCATATCATCTATCTTGTTACCATCGCCTTCTATCTCTTTGATTTGATAGTGCTCGTCTCCGCTCCCATATCTCCCTGGTTGTATACACAGTGGTTAGTGCATCATGTGTTCACCATTCTACTCATGTCTTGGGCCTCGTTCTTCCGTCGTTCTTCCGCCGCACCGATAGCTGTTTTCCTCGTTGCCGGTGTCGTGCACCTTCTCGCTGACGTCAAAAATTTTGCTCGCGCTCTCAACTATCGGAATCCTACCCTACACACCTTCCTACGTATGGCCATGGTGCTCTTCTCTATCCTCGCTGGAGTGCTGCCGCCGCCTCACCTATTGCGCCGAGCCGCTCGACACCGGGGCGTCAGCACCTACACTTTTGCAATCTCCCATATGCGTCCTATCTGCTGGGCCGTCTTCCTTCTATTCTACATTCCTCATCTGCTTGTTCCTCTATACAACCTTCGCGTATTACGCCGCCGAGATTGGTTTGTCGACCCAGGCCCGCTTGACTATAATAAGAATAAGTAATCAAGAGATTAGAAATTTTGAAATCCAACAGTAAACTTTAGTTTAGAATTTAATTAATAGAAATAGATTCTTAAGGTTAATTGGAAAACTACCACTGTTGTTTTCGATTGACCAGAGGAGGTTCAGAAAGGTGTTTTAATGGATTAAATGCGAGTAATACTCAAGAAGATGTCATTATATTTCCATTATTGGGATCGATTGAATCAATTAGGTAACATCGGACAAAACTAAACACATGACAAATCACAAAGCCGCTGTTTTGAGAGCAGAACGAATGTAATCTGCGGCACGACAGGGAGCGCATAGGAACGACAACAGCCTCGTTCCGTTCTGAAGTGGTTAACAATAGCTTATTCCTAGGACCAGAACTTCTAAATTATTTATGAAAATAAAGAATTCGACCAATTTTTAGACAAGAATAAGCAATTTAAACAGATCTATGGAAAACAGTAAACATGAATTATTCGAAATACAGGCGGATGAGGAAGAACAAACAAATCATGATATTCAATTAGGTATGCTTTGCCAAAAGTGATTGAATATTTTGCAGAAATCTTAGGAATGCGCGGAAACACGAAGACTTGAGCATAAAGAACGAATTAATTACTCCAGATTCTACCCTAGAACGAATTGAATAACGCTAATGAATTATTAAAGCATATTTCAATTTATCTTGTTTTTCTTAAATCCTGCTGGGGTGAACTGAAGTGTTCTTTCCAAATGTAATTAGGTGCCTGAAGAGAACTAGAGCACTCTCCTCTGAAAACTTAGAAAAAATATCCAAAAAGGACCAATCATGGAGGACTATATCAACAGATTACACACTTCAACGGAAGTCAGAAACCTTCGAAAGTACCTTCCTTTGAATTATTTTTGTTCCGCTCTGAGATCGTACAACGGGCGTTTCCTCTGCGTAGTCTAAAAAGATTGTACTGCATATTCTCAAGCCTTAAACCGCATTTTTCGCAGCATTGCGATGATTGAACGAATAGAACCATATTAGGTATTGAAGTTTAATGATTGATCCGTTTTTTCCTTGTTAGCTTTTATCAGCCATTTTTGTTATCAAATCGATTACATACAAAGCATATCACTTATACATGTTCTCCTGTTCATTTTGCTAAGAAATATTGGGATTCAACGGTTGGTGAATGGCGCTTCAGTACTTACTTTTCGGAAAATACCGAATATTTCTCAAAGCTCACGCCATGGATCACTATATGTATTTTGCTTTTTCTATTCCTATTCTTTGTTTCACCAGTAGGTACATTTCTCACGATATTTGAAACAGGATACTAGTTCCAATGGCAATTTGAGTTCCTGGAATCAGAAGCGTGTCTCAATATATGAGCCATACCGAATTCTGGTGTGAATTTGCAATCTCCGTGCGTGCACGAGACGTGCTAATCTTCTCGGGACATCCAGGAGGATCTAGTACCTAAGCCCCATCTCGTTCTTAATAATGCACTGTCTGTACAAGGATTCTCACCATTTCATTGAATTTACTTGTCTTCGCCACATTAAGACGGATATAAATTTCAACATCAACCTTTTCGCGCCCACTTGTTTGAAGGATTGTCCTACACCGCTTTACTGGTTCGTAGTCTTTTCGCAGTAATAATTTTTTTGCAAGTTGCTTTACTCCTCAGGTAATTTTTTTCCGCGACGAAGTTTTCTCTAGAAAAGTTGTAGACTATTCGATCGCTACTTGAAAATTCAGGCGAGTTATTCGACTATGGGGATATTATGGTAGTAATCATATAGTCTATGCTCACTCTTTAGCATTAGTGGTAGGCTAATAACCTAAAACATTAGAATACTCATTTCTTTTATTATTAGCTCATGATCCCGTGCCCAAGCATCCTTCTTCCCTTAAATACGTTTTCCTCAACTACCCTTCCGGAGAAACCTTCGCTTTCATTTACAGAGACCACCTGTGATTAAAGCTGGTAAACAATCTTGCTATCAAACAATTAGAATTGAACTTTACAGTGCTTTTCGTCTGTTGTATCCATCACGGCGTTACATAGTTTCTTCAAACAGTGCTCTATCTTAGCGAGTTGTTGATGCTGAATAATGCACTTATCATTTCTAATGAAATTGAATATGTTTCTGCACAAAATCCATGTTCAATTCTCTAATAATGATTTCATACGTAAACAAGTTCCACTGGTGGTGCTGAAAACCACTTTCAAAGTATAATTTCAAAACTGGAAGTAATTGTAAGTGTTGGAATAGAATAATAGGTGGCATTTTTTTCTCACAGGGGAAACAGCTTATCGCGGCTGATATTCAGGTAATCGCTGACCCATAACATTTGTTTAAAGTGTTCATGGAATGTTCGAACTTGGAAGTCGATAAATCAGTTGTGGAGGATTGTGGAATAGAGGACTGGCTGG
>JAAUYH010029168.1_pt1 | contig 16392 bp, 14 predicted proteins | sample 7278061 | NCBI WGS metagenome assembly JAAUYH01 (sample SAMN14350203, study PRJNA611818) | marine sediment metagenome | isolation source: surface marine sediment (0.6m) | place: French Polynesia: Moorea | collected 2018-08 | reverse complement strand
TCAAGTTAGTGCTAATTTTTCTCTTGATTCACTTCATCAAATTAATTTCAATATTGATCCAGAAACATAAAAAAGCGATCGCCGATTAATTATCGAAGAGTTGCGATTACGACGCGACCCGTAGCCTTCGGATCGCATGATGAGAAAAGCTCATATTTACTAAGCGATCGCCCTGTCAAAAAAGAAACCATCAAAAAAGCGATCTCCTTTACTCAATAAGAGATGCGATCGCTTGTCTCTGTTGTTTTTTAAAAATGAAAAGGATTAATAATCGTCAATTGATTATCAATCTGCTGACCATGTTGCAAGTCTTCACTTTAGAGGATCTGACAACCTACCTCTAAGGCACTTGATATGATTAAACTATCAAAGTAACTATATTGGTAACGTTCTGCTAAATTTAAGGCAGTTTCAACGGTGGTAACAGAAACAATAGCAATTTCAAACTGTTCTGTAAATTCTTCAACAACAGCACGAATTTGAGAGTATTTGAGAGAAAATTTCCGTCTTAAAACATTAATCGTTTCATTAAGAACTTGGGTGCTAATCCAAACATCACCTGATTGCAAACATTCAATGACACGCTGTTGTTTATCTGGTTCATCCTGAGAATATCCATAGATTAAAATATTAGTATCGAGAAAAACCTTATCGGGTGTTAGCATCTTCTCGATTAAAGTCAAATTTTTGGGTATTGAGAGAAATTGCCTTAAACATCATTTTCTTGGGCTTTTCTACCGTTTCAGACAAAGGTTCAGACTCATCTAAAACAATCACACGGATAGCCTTCCCTTCCCACTTAGATGAATATTTTTGAGGAATGACAACTGTACCGTTATGAAGAATCGTCTTAAATTCAATGGCTTCCATAGGTTAAATCCATAAAGCTTTATATCTAGTTTAGTGCAATTGACCATTTGCTTATTTCAAATCTCAAAAGTATCTATCTATATGACTTACAGCGAGTTTCGCCTCGCCTCAACTTTGAGGGGTACATAAATCCATCTGAAAACTGCCGTTACCGAACTGCGATCGCCCTATCAAAAAGATAAACCATGAAAAAAGCGATCGCACTAAAAACGAATAATTTATGCTTAATCATCAATTAAATGTACTGTCACCTTTGTCCTTTAACTCGATAGTCTAGATAATGATTGATAATTGATATGAAGAGGGCTTTCACCATCGCTTTTCGGTAAATTGCCAAGTGGTGTTACTATCCGCTAACCACTTCATAAGTAAAGTTAAGAGTTGCCCAATTATTAGTATTTAAAGCATAAACATTGGCATTAGCCTCGATAATATCCTTAGTAACGAAACTAGCGGCGTGTAAATCTTGTAACAGTGCCTGAGCTACTTCTACAGGGCGGGGAACGTTTAAAACTTGTTCTCGGTCTAGTTTTAAGTTTTGTTGCGCAGCTAAAGCAGTCAAGGTTTGCTCAAATGGCTGCGTAGCAAAGATCGCATATACCTGAGTGATGCCAATCGAATCAGAAACCATCCATTTCCAAGAAGTTGCCGATTCCGGAACTACTACTTTAGCTTCAGGGGGGATGGCAATATTGGTTAATTGTACGGTTGCATCTTCTGTGGTGGGTTTTTCAGAAGTATACAGAGCAAAAATATTACTATCGGAATCGACTCCTAATAAGATGGCATACAATAGGCGATCGCCATAATTGTTGAGAGAGAAACTTATTTCTGAACCTCTAGACAGTACGGGAATAGGATTACTGCTCGCTACAGCTAAAGCTGATTTGGAGGCTGATTCTACAGTCGAGTTGGGAGCTGATAATGTAGCTCGTTTAAAAGTAACACCATTACTACTACTCACTAATTCCAAAGTTGCTTCTATTGGTAAACCAGAAGAAAAATCATTGGTAGTGAGTCCAAGCCACTTAGCCGCCAATAAATTATTAAATTTAGGACTCAAGCGGCTGACGGCAGATTTGACAGATTCGTTAACCGCACCGATGGCGTTAGCGATGGGTACACCACCAGGAGAAAATAAACCATAGGTGGAGGCAGATTTGGGGGTGTCGCTAATGTTATCAGTGGTATCTATTGTTCCTAAATCGCTAGTAGTTATCTCCACAGTCCCCAAAAGACAATCTGCATGTTGTTCTCCTGCAATTACCACCGAGGAAATTACGCTCATATTAGCCAGGGCGCTAGTAGCATCGACTCGTTCAATTCTTTGTAAATCACTATCTAAGGCAATGGTTAAACCCAAATCTCGCTCAAAAACCCGAATTGCCTCTTTGAGTAATTGTCCCACCCGAATACTGTTGGCTGGTTTAAGCGTCGGCTTGAGGGATTGGGCTTTAGCAGTTAAACCTGTTCGGGACTTAATTTGCAACCAAACTTCTGCCTCTAAATCGGAGTCTGCCGCCAAACTCAGACAAGAATTATCTCCGTAGGCATTGAGAATAGGGGCAGGAAAACCAATCAATTTTAATTCTACTGTATTATTACTAGCGATCGCAGTAACTAGAGCTTCAGCACTTTGAGAATCGCTAGCAGTCATATAGTAGGCGATGGAGGGTTTTTCGGGGTTATTGATGGTGGGCTGTTGTTGCTTGCCCATCACTCGCTCTACGGCTTCGGCAGTACGCTCTAATGCCACCTGGACTTTACTAGTGGGAGTAATTTGCCAGAGATATTGAGTCAGAGCATAGGTAAATAAACCCGCACTAAAATCATCCCAATGTCCCTCAGCCGCTACTTGATTTTTGCCTGCGGCAGAGAGGATTACACCAGGGGCTGATAATGAGCGTTTAGCTGGTTTTAGCCCTTTAGCTGAGAATTTACTCCGTAACTGTTCCCTAAAAGCCAATGCCTGAGAGCTAGGACGTTCGGCAATTTGGCTAGTGGAACGAATCTTGAGATTACCTCGCCTTCTTTGGGGTGTACTATCGCAACTGGCATCTAGGATCATGGTGGATTTATTAGTAGCCAGAGATTGTGCTAATAGTAAGAGAGTGTCTTCTAACAGCGCATTAGCAGTAGCATCACCTTTACTAGACAAAATTCCGTCTACGGGAATCAGACTATGTGCCAGTTTATAGGTATCTGTTACCGATACTGCTTGGTTAGCCGTGCCATCAATAGCTAGAGGCACTTTCACCTGACCGCCATAACCGCTAAAGTGAAATACCACCACATCATCAGCTTGGGCTTGGGCAATTAGGTGTTCGATAAAGGCAGTTTCAATATTTTCTCTAGTTGCCTGGCGATCGCTCAAAGTCATAATATCTTCGGGGTTAAAACCAAAACGATGCACCAGCAATTCTTGTTGCAATTCTAGATCCGTCAGACAACCTCTGAGGCGATCGCCTTGAGGATATTGATTAATCCCCACCAGCAGAGCCAGCTTGCGGTTAGTGGTTTGAGCTAAAGTTTGCCAATAGTTTTTAATTAAGGGAGACAATCGCTCGTTTTGCCCCAAAGAAGCAATGCCTGCTTCGGTTGCTCCCAGAGTAAATAGAGCCAATCCAGCCTGTTGTAAAAAAGTTCGGCGATCGAGTACCATATCAGCCACTAGCTTTTGATTATCAGCTATTAGCCTATCAGGAATAGCTGTTAGTTGTCGGGTTTCAGGAAAAAAGGTTACAGGTTAAAGTCTAAATAAAACCTCTAACCCGTAACCTATTGTATTATTTTGCCTATTAAAATTGGTATTTATTTATTTATTTATGCATGGCTTTAGCTAATTCAGAAGCCACTTCTGGGCGGGAAAATTCTGGTGGTGGTAATTTACCTTCTCGCAACATGCCCCTCACTTTAGTTCCTGATAAGTGGATTCGTTCTTCTTTGGAACTAGGACTAGTTTTAGCCGTCGCCATTTGGTTGGTACGAGTGCAGTAAAAAGCGTGTTCAAATTTTAGGGGTGTAATCCCTAATTCTGCTGGTTCAAATTCACCGAATATTTCCTGGGCATCGTAAGTACCATAATAGTCACCTACTCCTGCATGGTCGCGACCAACAATAAAATGGGTGCAACCATAGTTTTTGCGAATCAGAGCGTGGAAAATTGCTTCTCTTGGACCTGCATAGCGCATGGCTGAGGGATTAATTGCCAAAATAACGCGATCGTTGGGAAAATAATGCTCCATCATGATTTCGTAGCATCTCATCCGCACATCAGCAGGAATATCATCGCTCTTAGTTGCTCCCACCAAAGGATGTAAAAATAAGCCGTCAACTATTTCTAAAGCACACTTGATAATGTACTCATGGGCACGGTGAATGGGATTGCGAGTTTGAAAACCAACTACTGTTTCCCAGCCTTTTTCCTTAAACATAGCCCTAGAAGCGGCTGGATCGATTTGATAATCAGGAAATAGAGGATGATCGTCTCTTTCTAATAACCAAACTGGACCTGCTAGATTAACTCCACCCTGCTCATAAATTACTTTTACCCCTGGATGTTTGTCTTCATCGGTACGGTAAACGTTAATCGCTTCGTGCTGTTTATCGTAGCTATATTTTTGAGTCAGTTGTAGAACCCCAACAAATTTGCCACTAGGGTCATCTAACCGAATCAAACTACCTTCACCTAAAGGTTCAGCAACTGATTCGCTTACCGAGAGAGTCACTGGTACTGACCAAGGAAGACCATTAGCTAGGCGCATTTTCTCTACTACCCCTAGATAGTCATCCTGTTCCATAAAGCCGCTAATCGGACTAAAACCACCGATCGCAATCATCACTAGATCGGAAGTAGCTCTTCGATCTAGTTGTACTCTAGGTAAATAATCGGCTTTAGATAAAAATTCTGCTTTTTCTGCTGCCGTAGCAAGACGATTAACTAGTTGGCCGCCATGAGGGGCAATGATGTCTGTACTCATATTTTTTTTTACTTACTTTGCCTGAGAGCAATGATTCTAACAAAACTAATTAAAGAGTTGATTTTTCTTGACTATCTCCATGGCAAATTAATTTTTGTTATGGTTCAAGCAATACTTGTAAACTCATGTTAAGTAAATCATATTTTTGTAGATTATGAAACGTTTTCTGACTCTAAGATTTTGGTTGAGTATTTGTTTGTCTCTGTGGCTAGCTGGACAGTTTGTTCCCAGTGCTTTAGCTCTGGGTGGTAAACAACCGCCACTCAAGCAACCAGCCCCAGAATTTACCCTGCCTACTAATACTGGAGATGGCTCGATATCTCTTCAAGATTATCGGGGTAAGTGGGTAGTTCTCTATTTCTATCCTCAAGATTTTACTTCTGGCTGTACTTTAGAAGCTCGTCGGTTTCAACAGGATTTAGCTGAATATCAACGGAGAAATACACAAATTTTAGGGGTGAGTGTAGATGATGTGGATTCTCACGCTCAATTTTGTGATTCGGAAGGACTAAAATTTCCTTTATTGGCAGATACAGATGGTAAGGTAAGTAAAGCCTATGGTTCTTGGTTGGGGGCGATGTCTTTACGCCACACCTATTTAATCGATCCAGAAGGCGTTTTACAGGAGATTTTTTTAGGGGTAAGACCGAGTATTCACTCTCAAGAAGTTTTGGCACGTTTGGATGAACTCAGCTCTTAGAGTTATCGGCAAATAAGGGATAATTTTCTTGGGTTTACGTACTACAACAAAAGCATAGTTGAATTTAAACTTCAATGCTATGTTTTTGTTTTTTTCTAGTAGCAGGGAAAAAGATGAGCGAGTCCCAAAATCAGACAGCAGCAAAACTTTTATCTAATCTTAAAAAATTAGGCAACTCCCCCGAAGCTATCAATCAAATTCGGCAACTTTTAAGAGACTTTCCTGATTTTATCCCTGCCTGGCTAGAATTAGGATTGATTTATCGTCGATCGGGCGATCGCCGATCGGCTTTGAATACTTTTGAAAAAGCGATCGAGCTTGCTCCTAACAATCAAAATGTCAAGTTACAATTATCTACTGAACAGCTTTACCATAATCAATTTGCTGAATGTCGTAAAAATATTGAGGAGCTACTAAAAATAAACCCTAAAAATATCGGGGCTATGATTAGATTAGGAGAACTTCATAGAAAAGAGAAAAAAAGAATTGAAGCATTAAAATGGTTTACTCTAGCAAAGAAACAAGCTTCTAACTCTCTTGAGGCTATAAATGCTGAACTATACGCCATTGAAGAATTAAGAACATTAGGAAACATCGAGGAAGCAGTAGCGACTATTAAACCAATTTTGCAACAATCGCCAGATAATATTCGAGCCAAACTTATCTATGGCACGCTTTTAAAATTGCAGCGAGAATTCAATGCTGGGGTAGAACTTTACCAAGAGATTATTACTCTTAAACCAAACAATATTCAAGCTCATTTAGAATTAGCTAGTTGTTTAGGTGAATTGGGTCGGACTAAAGAAGCTCTAGAGATTTTAGAAAATGCTGCCAATTCCTCTCCCAATAATCTTAGAGTTCTCCAAACAATTGGTAATCTATATCGTAAACAACAAGATAGACAACAAGCTCTTAAATATTATCAAAAAGCTTTAGCTCTTCACCCTCAAAATATAGCAGCAAATCTGAATGTAGCAACTGAATTGCGAGATTTAGGTAATTTAGAAGCAGCAGAGCAACAATTACACCAAGCTTTAGAATATCATCCCCATGATTTTAATGCTTTAATGCAGTTAGCTCAATTAGAGCAAACACGACAAAAATTAGATATTGCTCTTGAATACTTGCAAAAAATTATAGTTCATCATTCTCATAGAATTGAACCCCACCTAAAGATCATAGATATTTTGAGTAACTTAGGTCGTTTTGCTGAAGCTAATAATAACCTCAAAATATTGTATCAAAAATATCCCGAAGAATTTCGCATCTTAATTCATTTTGGTTATTTAGAAAGAAGATTAGGTCAAAGAGAAAAAGCTTTAAATTACTTTAATATAGCTCAACAAAAAGCCACTAATCCAACCCAAAAGTTAGAAGCCCAAATCTTAGCAATCGAAGAATTAAGAGCTTTAGGGTGTTTAGATCGAGGCATCCAACTTATTGAAGCAATAATTCAGAATTTTCCTGAAAATATTCAGGCTAAAATGCTTAAAGGCAGTATTTTGACCAAAAAAGCCGAGCTAAAAGAAGCAAAAAATATATATACAGCTATTCTGTCTCTTGAACCAAATCATCTCACATCCCGTATTGAATTAGCTAAAATTTATAGTCAATTAGGTCAAATAGAAACAGCTATCAGTCTGCTGGAAGAAACCCAGCAATTATTAGGTGCCAACATCCATATTTTTCTGCAATTAGGCTCCCTTAATCAAGCCCTAGACAATTGGGGAACGGCAGCTAAATGGTATCAAAAAGCTTGTCAAGAATATCCATATAATCCTCAGGGCTATTGTAGTTTAGCTAATTTAATATTTCTTCAAGGAGAAACGGAATCAGCAATTAAGTTTCTTCAAGAAGTTCAAGTTAAAATCCCTCATTTTGTGCAGATTTCTCTAAAATTAATAGAATTCCAACTACGTTTAGGTAATCTTGACTCAAGCCATCAACTGCTACAAGAGGCGCTAAATCGTTTTCCCAATAATATACAACTACTATGGCAACTTTGCCGCGTAAATATGGCTCGAGGTAATTACGATGTTGCCCTAGATATACTGAATAGCATTTCTACCGATAATCGAGACTGGATTAGACAAACAGAACAGCTCAGAGCTAACATCTACTTCTATCAATATGACTACCACAAAGCGGAAGAACATTTGAAACAAGCCATCTCATCAGCACCAATAGCAACAGGAGAAAGAAATAGACTTGCAACAATCCTAATGTTGACAGGCAGAATAGAAGAAGCTCGTCAAGAATTAAAAATTGCCACAGAAGAACTGCATCGAAAAACTTCCCCTGGTAAAATAACCGTTCCCCTCAAAAGCCATCCCGCTATGGTTACTAATGAGCTGCGAATGAATCCTCCTTTGATGACAAAATTACAAGCTGCACAAAAAGAAACAGGAATTGAAAGGATACTCGCCCTTGGTAGTCTTCTGACGCAAAACCCTATTTATTTAGGGGCTGCTCTTTATCTGGCTAGAGAATTCAGAGCACAAGGAATTTTTGATAACCTTCAACAAGCCTTAGCGCAAAACTCAACTAGTCTTCCTGCTATTCCCAAGAGAATTGTGCAATTTTGGGATGAACCCGAACCACCGCCAGAGGTACAAAGAATTTGTCAAAGCTGGCGCGATTATAATCCTGAATATGAGTATATTCGGTTTTCCCTAGAAACCGCAGTTGCTTTTTTAAAAGAACATTACAATCAAAAAGTTCTTAATGCATTTGCCAATTGCGAGCAGCCAGCTACGCAAGCAGATTTTTTCAGACTGGCATATCTTAATAAAATGGGGGGGTTTTATGCCGATGCAGACGATTTATGTCGTCAATCACTTAATAATATAATCAATCTAAATCCTGAATTAGTAGTTCTTCAAGAAGATTTTGCTTGTATCGGCAATAATTTTCTAGGCTGCATCCCAGGTCAAAGCATGATTCGCACAGCTTTCTATCAAGCTGTTGATAATTTAAGTTATTACTGTAATGAAGCTCCTTGGTTTAAGACTGGTCCTGGTTTAATAACTTCTGCGGTGTGTAGCGGTTTACTACCCTATCTTACTTATACAGATTATCAAGTCTGGCCGCGATTATTGGTTTTAACTCAGGCTCAATTAAGAAAAATTATTAATCAACATTTATCTTTACCTTATAAGAGAACTGCTAAAAGTTGGCAACAAAATGCTTATCAAAGAAGAATCAAAGTCCTGGTTGACTGACAAAACTAAGTGGTTGTCAGTTTTTTGAGTGACTGTTGTTCTGCTTCGGTTAAGTCAACGATATATTTTTTGGGCATCAATTTCTAGTGAACATAAAATATTCTCTACTTATTCTCGATTACTTTCTAACCTGAGATACAAAGAGAGTAGATGCATTTTTTGGGATGGTCACTCATATTTTTAAATAAATAAAAAAAAGCTTTTAAGGTATGAGCAAATGGGTAAACACTGGAGCAAAATACTGCAATTTAAGCCTAAAAGCATATTGGTTATAGCCATAAGTATTACCAGCATCATTAGTAACCCAGAATTATTATTGGCACAGTCGAAGCAACAAACTAATAATCAGACTCCAAAACTCGACATCAGCTTTATTCCTCCGCAGCCTGAACCTCCCCATCGGGGAACACCTCGAACGGATGAAGGAACTGGCAGTCGAGGTGATTGTCTGCACAAACCTTCTTTGCCACCACTTACATCTCTAGTAGGAACAAAGCAGTTAAAATTAACTACTAGCTCACACCCAACTTTCTGGGTTTATGTTCCCTATACTCAAGCAGAAGCTCCCTATGGGGAATTTTCTCTACAGACTGGAGAGAGAGAAATTTATCGGACTCAGTTGCAACTGCCAGGAAAACCAGGAATTGTCGGTGTAAGCTTACCTTCTACTGTTCCCCCTTTAGAAGTAGGTAAACCATATCGCTGGTATGTGGATATTAATTGTGCCGCTGCCGAATCTGCTGCTGATTTTTCAACTCCAGCTTCTCTTACGGGAATGGTAGAAAGAATTGATTTTCCTGCTAACCTTAACCAAGAATTAGAAACTACATCCAAACCTCTGAAGCGAATTGCCAATTATGCTGAACATGGTATTTGGTATGATGCATTAACAGAGTTAGTACAATTGTGCCTACAGCAACCTGAGAATAATACTCTTAAACAAACTTGGCATAAACTGTTAAGCGATCGCCATGTAGACTTAGAAGATATATCTTCAGAACCAATTTTGGGCAGACTAAAAGCTAAAAGTGAGGGCGACCCCGCGCCGACGACAGGGCGCAAACGGGGCTTTCAAGCACCTGAACTAAATTCAGGTGACAGCCCCTCGGGAACGCGCCCGAACCCGAAGGGCTATTAGCTAATAGCTTTTAAATAATCTACCAACTAGATTTAACAACTCCAGGTAGCAACCCTTCGTGAGACCATTCCCGCAAAACGTTACGAGACAAGCCAAAATCACGATAATAACCTCTAGGTCTACCTGTTACCATACAGCGGTTGCGTCTGCGGCTGGGGGCACTGTTTCTGGGTAATTTTTGTATTTGACGATGAATTTCTAATTTTTCGGCTGCCGAAGTGGCAGTACGAAATTGTTCCTTTAATGCTGCTCTTTTATCAGCATATTTGGCAATTAAACGAGCGCGCTTTTTTTCCCGCTCAATCATACTTTTTTTAGCCATAAATATTATTGGTATCAATTAAACACACAGTTTTCTAGTATAACTCGATCTAGAAACCAAAGTCAGCAGCAGTAGGACAAAGATTAACTAACTGACAAATCTGGCATTGGGGTTGGCGAGCTTTACATACTGCTCGACCATGATAGATAGTGCGGATCGAAAAATTTTCCCATTCAGGTTGGGGTATTAGAGCCATTAAATCCCGTTCGATTTGGATAGGATTATCCGCAACCGTCAAACCCCAGCGATTAGCCAGGCGTTTGACATGGGTATCGACAGTTACACCGACAATAATGCCATAGCCATGAGCCAGAACCACATTAGCAGTTTTACGAGCGACTCCTGGCAATTGTAATAACTGCTCCATTTGTCGAGGAACTTCTCCCCCAAAATCAGTCACGATCTTTTGGCAAGCACCCTGAATATTTTTGGCTTTATTGCGAAAAAAACCCGTAGAACGAATTATAGTTTCGATCTTCTCCCGCTTGGCAGCGGCTAGAGTTGGAGCATCGGGAAAGTTGGCAAATAACTCTGGAGTTACTTTATTGACTCGTTCATCGGTACATTGCGCCGAGAGGATCGTGGCAACTAGGAGTTGTACTGGGGTTTCATAGTTAAGACTACAAGTAGCATCAGGATAGAGATTGGCTAATAATGCCAATATATCCTGCGTCCGCTTTTTTCGTTTGCCCAAAGAGGCGAGCTTTTTTTTAGGGGTTGATTTGGAGTTAGAAACACTCACAATAAGATCGAGATAATTGTCAATTCATTACTGAAATAGTTCTTGGAAAAATGCCAGATTTACTGTATCTCGCACAATTAAAAAGACACCCAAGCTGAGTAAGAGAAACAAACCTGTCTGCATAATGCTATCTTGCACCTTGCTGGGCAAAGGTTTGCCCGTGACACCTTCAACTGCCAAGAAAGCCAATTGACCGCCATCTAGAGCAGGTAAGGGCAAAATGTTGATAATTGCCAAGTTAATGCTGATTAAAGCTCCAAATTGAAATAAATTACCCAGATCGTTACGGGCTAATTCAGCTCCTACCGCCACAATTGCCACCGGACCTGCTACTTGTTCGGCATTTTCACCAAAATTACTAATTAGCTGCCAAAATCCTTGGGCTGTTAATTGAGCAATTCTTTGATATTCGGTTGCGCCAGCAGCCAAAGCCTTAATAATATTGCCCTCACGATGACGTATAACTTCACCATTAGGAGCGAGCATTACGCCAATTTTCCCCTTACCAGCATTGTCTGCATCTGGAGTTACCGATAAAGTAAGAGTTTCTGTCCCTCTTTGTACGGTAAGCTCTAAAACTTGGTTAGGAGAGTCTTGAATTTTCGCTCTTAAAATATTTAAAGCTTGAGCCGAGCGACCTAATTCGCGATCGCCGATCTTTAAAATTATATCCCCAGCTTTAATTCCTGCTTTGGCTGCGGCGGAATTAACTTCATCCATCACTTGAGGGACTACAACTCCTGGCTGGTAATTAATATCTTGGAAGCCAACGGTCATTGCCTGACCAACTAAAAGAAAATAGGCAAAAATTAAATTGGCAATTACCCCGGCACTAATCACGATCGCCCGATCTAATATGGGTCGATTGCGTAGTAAATTAGGATCGTCAGGGGGAATCAGACTATCGGGATCGTCATCGGGAAAGCCCACATAACCACCCAAGGGAAAGGCACGAATGGCGTACTCTGTCTCTGAACCTTGATATTTTAGGAGGGTAGGTCCAAAGCCGATAGAAAAGCGGTTAACGCGGATTCTTTGCAACCTAGCTGCTGCAAAATGACCCAATTCATGAACTACGATTAATAATGCCAATACTGCGATCGCCGCTAAAACAGACATATGTTATAGAAAAATTATATTTGCTGGTGTTTAGTACGAATTACTATTTTAGCTAATCTGGCGAGAAGCCCGACACCATAATTTAATTTGGTGCTCGGACGGCTGGAATGTTTGAGGAGGTTTCCTCCTCAGTTTATACACCCCGTCGCCCGAATCAAGTGGGCTGCCCCTCATGAATCGCCAAACAATATCTATGCTACAGTACTTTATAGTAAATTAAATTTACTCTAATGATTAAAGTAGTCAAAATAAGACTTTATCCAAATAGCCAACAGCAGCAAGCCTTAAGCCAAGCTTTTGGTAACTGTCGCTGGCTGTGGAACTATTGCCTTAATTTGATGAATCAGACTTATCAAGATACAGGAAAAGGCTTGTCTGGTTATGCAGTTAAAAAGCAAATACCACAGCTAAAGAAAGAGCATGAATGGTTAAAGTTAACTTATTCTCAATGCTTACAGCAGGTTTGTTTAAATCTTGGAGTTGCTTTCAATAATTTCTTTGAACGTAGAGCCAAATATCCTCGTTTTAAATCCAAACATAGCAAACAATCAATTCAGTATCCTCAAAATGCCAAGAGGATAAACGATTTCTTAAGATTGCCAATGATAGGGGATATAAAAGCAGTATTTCATAGAGAAATAAAAGGCAAAATCAAAACTGTAACTGTATCTAAAAACAAGTCAGGTCAATATTATGCTGCTATTCTTTTTGAAGATGGAGTGGATAAGCCCAAAAGAAATACTGAAGGCAAAGCCATAGGTATTGACTTGGGTTTGATTCATTTTGCCATAACTAGCGATGGCAGTAAGTATGATAATACTAAATGGATAGATAAACACGAGCATAATTTAAAGATTAAACAACAGCAATTATCAAGAAAACAGAAAGGCAGTAACAATAGAAATAAATCAAGACTTAAAGTCGCCAAAGTACATAACAAAATAGCCAATTGTCGCTCTGATTTTCATCACAAGCTATCGCGCAGGATAGTTAACGAGAGCCAAGTTATATGTGTAGAAAATCTAGGGGTAGTTAATATGGTTAAAAATCATAAACTAGCAAAAGCTATTTCCCAGGTAGGATGGGGACAATTTTGCACGATGCTTAAGTACAAAGCAGAGCAAGAGGGAAAAGTATATCAAGAATTAGATAGATTTTTTCCAAGTTCTAAAACCTGTAATGTCTGCTTAAATCAAGTTGATAGCTTACCACTAGATGTAAGATTTTGGGATTGTTCTAGTTGCGGCACAAAACACATAGATCGCGATGTCAATGCAGCTAAAAACATCCGTGATGAAGGACTGCGTATATTAAAATCTTTGACCTCTGGAACAGGGGATAAAGCTTATCGCCAAACTGTAAGCCGTAGTAATAGAGGACGTAAGAAATCTACTACTACGCTGGTTTCTGGGTAGGAAGCCCACACGCCCTCCGCGAAGCGTGTCGGTGTTGGGTAGTTCACAACATTCTTTATACGGATAATTTTCTTTACTCTCAAAGGAGTTGTAAACAATGAGCGATAATTTGCTGTGGCGACAAAATAGTGGCGATCTTGACAATGCCGATAACCTTGCCGCGATCGCCCAATGGTGGGCTGATTTGCAAGGGCAAGAAATTTTTTGGCAGCAGAGATTATTAACAGATGGTCAAGATTTAACTGCTCTTGACTGGCAGCAACAGAAATTTGATGAAAAGTTTGAGATTTATGACCCCCAGTTACGGGGAATTACAATTTTTTGGCGCAATCATCCTACTGCTAGTGAACGCAATATTACCGCCAGTCAATTAAATTTAGCTCTAAACGAGCAAAAACTCTATATCTATCCCCAATCTCAATCGCAAGTGGTAATCTGTGTTAGTCTGCCAGTAATTGCTTACCAGCAGATCGGACTGGTTAATCCTCAAATAGCCGCTAGTAGTAATCCAGAAGGATGTGTGATTCTTTTAAGGGATAAAGAACAAAAGTTAGATGTGAAAATTAATTTAAACCACCAAAAAATGATGCAGTTACTCGACAGTTTAAACAGCCAAGAAAAAAAATAAATGAATGACTTTTGGGAGCAAATACTCGATTTTTGTCAAACTACCACTCAAACCATAGGCGATCGCCAAATGGCAGATTTTGGCAATATTCAGGCACAACAAAAAGCCGACGGTAGTTTGGTAACACAAGCAGATAAATGGTCGGACAGTGAAATAAGAGCTGCGATCGCCACAACCTTTCCCGAACATGGGGTATTAACGGAAGAAACTACTCATATTTTTCCCGATACTGACTGGTGTTGGATTGTAGATCCCATTGATGGCACGACCAATTTTACGCGGGGTATTCCCATTTGGGCAATTTCTTTGGGACTGTTATACAAAGGTACACCAGTGTTTGGCTTTATTTATCTGCCATTTCTCCGTCAAAGTTTTTATGGTTACTGGTATGGAGACTCTGGACTTCCAGGTAAGACAGGGGCATATTTAAACAATCGACCTATTTTTACTACCCAAGATGAACCCAGTAAGAGCCACTTATTTAATTTGTGCGCTCGTAGTCTTAAGGTTCTTCAGCAACCTTTTCCTTGCAAAATTAGAATGATCGGTGTAGCCAGTTATAACCTGCTGTTGGTAGCTGCGGGAGCGGCAATTGGTGGAGTGGAAGCTACACCCAAAATATGGGATATTGCGGCTGTTTGGGTGATTATTAAAGCAGCAGGAGGGGAATTTAAGTTTTTAGACCGCGATACTTTATTTCCCCTTACCGTAGGTCGGGATTACGGCAATCTCTCTTTTCCTAGTTTAGGTATTTGTCGTGCCGAATTGCTACCGATGTTTATACCATTAGTTCAATGTGTTACAAATAAAGATTAAAAGCGAAAAAATTTAATAAATCAAATATTTTGGAGATTTTTCTTTTGGCTCATTTTCTTTCGATATGGCTCGTGTATAATAAAACACATATAAAATGACATCATCAGTGCAATTATCCTTATACTAGAATCTGGAATAAATAAGCATGATACAGATAATCCAGCCGCTAAAATTACAGATTCATTAATCTTTTCATCCCATTTTTTTCTTAGATTTTTTCTTTTTTTCATAATTAGAAAAATCACACAAATTGTATTGCATTTTCTCAACTAGAGAATTAATTTTGCACAACTGCTTGAAACTAACAAATTAGCAAGAGAGACGGCAATGAATATACAATAGGAAATTGCTGAAAACCCAACTTCTCTGCTAGTCATATGACCGCAACCCAAACCAATCTCTCGACTCAATACGATCCCAAGCAAACCGAAGCCAAATGGCAGCAATACTGGGCGGACAAGGAAGTATTTAAAGCCGATCCTAGCCATAAAGGTGAACCCTATTGCATTGTAATTCCCCCGCCCAACGTTACGGGGAGTCTGCATATGGGACATGCTTTTGAGAGTGCGTTAATCGATACTTTGATACGGTATCATCGCATGATTGGGCGCAATACCTTATGGTTGCCTGGGACAGATCATGCCAGTATCGCGGTAAGTACGATCATGGATAAGCAAGTCAAGGCAGAAGGTAAAACCCGTCAGGAAGTAGGACGAGAAGAATATTTACGAAGGGCTTGGGCATGGAAAGAACAGTCTGGTAATACTATTGTTAATCAGTTAAAGAGTATGGGGGTATCTGCCGACTGGACGAGAGAAAGATTTACCATGGATGAGGGTTTGTCTCAGGCAGTGAAGACAGCCTTCGTGCAGCTTTACGAAGAAGGCTTAATTTATCGGGGTAATTATTTAGTTAACTGGTGTCCTGAATCTCTTTCGGCGGTATCGGATTTAGAGGCGGAGAATAAGGAAGTAGACGGACATCTGTGGCACTTCCGTTATCCTTTAACCGATGGTAGTGGTTATTTGGAGGTGGCTACCACTCGCCCTGAAACCATGTTAGGGGATACTGGTGTGGCGGTTAATCCTCATGATGAAAGATATAAAGATTTTATTGGCAAAACCCTGACGCTACCGATTATGAGGCGGGAGATTCCCATTATTGCTGATGAATTGGTAGAGATGGATTTTGGTACGGGTTGCGTAAAGGTAACACCAGCCCACGATCCTAATGACTTTGAGATGGGACAACGGCACAACCTACCCATGATTAACATCATGAATAAGGATGGTAGTCTGAATGAGAATGCAGGGGAATTTCAGGGACAGGATCGCTTTGTTGCCCGTAAGAATGTAGTTAAGAAACTAGAAGAGTTGGGTAACTTAGTTAAGGTAGAAGACTATCGCCATAGCGTCCCCTACAGCGATCGCGGTAAAGTACC
>JAAUYH010007332.1_pt1 | contig 16392 bp, 14 predicted proteins | sample 7278061 | NCBI WGS metagenome assembly JAAUYH01 (sample SAMN14350203, study PRJNA611818) | marine sediment metagenome | isolation source: surface marine sediment (0.6m) | place: French Polynesia: Moorea | collected 2018-08 | reverse complement strand
CTGACTTTCGATGGAAGTTGACCTCTTTGATAAAAACTTAAATGTGGTAGGCCATAAAACAAAAAGAATTTTTCTTCAAATCCTGTTTTTTGGGGTGAGCTGGTTGTTGGCCGCATTCCTATACACCATTCTGGAATACGGACTTTTAGGGAATCTGGATTACTACCCTTCCACCGGGAATCCGTATGATTTTAGAAATGCGTTGGTCTATTCGATGACCTTTAGCCTGATGATGGGGCTCTTCCAGGGATCCCTTGAGGTGCTCTGGCTCAGAAGGCTGTTTCGCAAACAGAAATTATGGGTCAAGGTGGTCTTCAAAAGCCTTTTCTACCTCAGCCTGATCGTGGGTTTCCTTTTGCTTCTGACATGGATCACGAATACGCAAAGGCTTCAGAAAGGCTGGCTGGACCCTATGGTACTGGAAAGTCTGGACTCCTTCTTCCTGAATTTTGCATTCTGGAGCGTAGTGTTCTATATCGGCTGCGTGTTCTTTGCGGGATTGTTGCTTTCCGAGATCAGCCAATATCTCGGAAGCGGGATGCTTTCCAACTTCTTCCTGGGGAAATACCACAGGCCGGGGCGAGAAACCCGGATCTTCATGTTCCTGGACATGAACGATTCAACCAAAATTGCCGAACAGTTGGGGCATGATGCCTATTTCTTGCTTCTCAAAGACTATTATTCAACCATGTCCGATGCCATCCTCAAAACCAGTGGTTCTATCTATCACTACGTAGGGGATGAAGTGGTGGTCAGCTGGGGGAAGGAAGAAGGTCTGAGGGATCAAAACTGCCTACGCTGTTTCCGGGAAATCCTTTCCGACCTGGACAAGAATAAGGATCACTTCAACAGGACATACGGCATACTTCCAGGCTGCAAGGCTGCCTTTCACCTGGGGGAGGTGAGTACCGGGGAAATCGGGGAACTCAAAAAAGCGTTGATCTATACCGGTGACGTGCTGAACACCACCGCCAGAATCCTGGGTTTATGTCATCAGTATAATGCCAAGGCACTGGTCTCCGGCCCCCTGGCAAAAGAACTGGGAGATCCGCCCGGGTATTCCCTGACCTCTGTGGGCACGACACAACTCAGGGGTAGGATCAAGGAGGAATCCATCTTCAGATTGGATTGGGGATAGGGTTTCACGGCATTCCTTATTTTTGATGATTAAGATCATTGACGGCTCTTCGGGCTAAGGTTAACTTTAGGCAGATCCTTCGTACTATGTTCTCCTTCAGGAACTTCAATTTCAGGAACCTCAATATTGCCGATTGGTTTTCAACCTACCGCATCCTGGCCGCTCCGGTTCTTATTGTGGTACTGATACTGGAATTGCGGGATTGGTTTTCCATTTTGCTATTGATCAGCTATTCCACAGACGCCGTAGATGGATTTCTGGCAAGGAGGCTGAACCTGAGTAGCGCCCGGGGTGCGCAATTGGATTCCATGGGAGATCAGATCACTCTGATTCTTGGATTGGCGGGCCTGGCTGTTTTTGAAACGGAGTTTGTGCTGGAGTATCTGGGGTGGATCGCCCTGGCCTTCATCCCCTATCTGATCCAAATGATCCTGGCATTTCTCAAATACGGGAGGGCTACCGCTTTTCACACCTATCTGGCCAAAACCTCGGCGATTCTCCAGGCAGTGTTTATCCTTTGGGCATTATTCCTTCATCCGGTCATCCCTCTATTCTTTGCTGTATTGGTCATCGGTATCCTGGAAACCCTGGAAGAGATCACCCTTATCTACATGTACGATACATGGGTAGAAGATGTAAAAGGGTATTTCTGGGCGCTCAAGGACGAACGCCGGATCCGGACAGACAGGGGAAGACAAGACTAGTTATACCAAACGGCATAGCGTTTTCTGCGCAGCTCAAGGGCCAGCCGCTCCTCCATTTTCAATGCTTCCTCCCGACTCCTGAGTTTTGGGATATGATTATACAGCGATGGCCTGAGATACATCCCGTATTTCCGAACCAGATTTGAAGACAGTTTATGCCCCTTCTTACTGAGGGTCCCTTCCTTATGTTGCGCGAAACGCTCTCTGGGGGTCTTGCTCGTCATCCCGACATACAGGCATTGCAATACCCCGTTAAACTGCGGGTTTGCTTCCCGAAACCTCCGGTTTTCGGTATATACCCTTTTCGAAAGCTCTATGACATAAACACAGTATTCCCTTTGTGGCATAGCTGGGGAATGGCTTAACTCTTAAGGGCTTCCAGCACACGCGCTGGCGTGAAGGGCATATGGCGCAGGCGCTTTCCCGTCAGTTTTAAAAAGGCGTTCGCGATGGCGCCGGCTACCATAGGTGTCGCGGTCTCCCCTACGCCTTCCGGTCGTTCTTCAGAGGGGAGAATGGCTACTTCAATCCGGTCGGGGACCTCCTGCATCCTCAGCAGAGAGTAATCATCGAAATTGGATTGTTCTACCCTTCCATTGGCGATGGTGATCTGCTCTTTGAGAACGCTGCTCATTCCCATAATAATCCCACCTTCGATCTGAGCCTTGATGTTGTCAGGCTGAACCGCTACGCCTGCCTCCACGGCTACCCAAAAACTATGGACCCTGATCTGGCCGGTTTCAGTATTCAGCGAGATCTCGCAGATCCCGGTGCCCAGGGAACCGTGTTCCACAAAAGCTACCCCCTTGGCCCTTCCCTCCACGGCAGGCCCGTTCCAATCTGCCATTTCCGCAGCCTTTTCCAGGGTAGCCAGCGCGCGGGGAGAAACGCGCATAAGCTCCTTTCGAAAAGCCACAGGATCCATCCCCTGGTCCGAGGCAATCTCATCCAGGGCACATTCAATAGCAAATTTGTTCGGTCCGTGACCCACAGATCTCCAGTGTTTCAGGCGAATCCCGTTAGCGGCCTCCCGCCATTCCACTTTGTGATTCGGGATATCGTAATGGTCATTGGCTGTTCCACTGGCTACCAGGTTGCCTCCATCCCCAACGACGCAGTGCGAAAAAGCAGTGAGCTTCCCCTTGGCATCCGTTGCCGCCCGAACCCGCTGCAGAGACAATGGACGAAAGGCTCCATATCGTACATCGTCCTGTCGGGTCCAGATCAGTTTGACCGGTCTGGGGGCCACCTCCCTGGCAAGGGACGCACATTCTACGACAAAATCATTCATACTCCGCCTCCCAAATCCCCCTCCGAGGTATTGCAGGTGAACAGTCACATTATCATGAGGGATCCCCAGCAGAGGGGGTACCCCCAGCTTGGTATCGGGACCCTGCTGACTCCCCACCCAAACTTCTGCATTCTCCAGGTCTTCAGAGACCTTTACAACGGCATTCAGGGGCTCCATTTGAGCGTGATACACATAGTCATTCTTAAAATCCATGGAATAGGTCCTCGCAGCCGATTTCATAGCAGCATCGGCATCGCCCTTATCCGTCAGCACCCTCCCCTCCTGAGCGTCTGCTGCCATCCGCTCATAGTCTGCATAGATCGTCTGGGAATCGTGTCCTGAGGCATCCGATCCGCTCCATTCGATCTTGAGCCGCTGTTTGGCAGACAGGCATTGCTCCAGGCTTTCTCCTATCAATCCGATCGCATAATCAAAGGGTACGACGCGAAGGATTCCGTCCATCTCGAGGATCTCCGCCTCATTGATAAGCGTGGGGCGGGCGCCGTGCAGGTTCCCCCGCTCAAGTACCCCGTAGACCATCTCCGGCAGGCGAATATCCATGGCAAAGGTAGCGCTGCCGTCTACCTTAGAGGGTATATCGACTCTGGGCACTGCGGTTCCGACGATCCGGAAATCCCCGGGCGCCTTTAACTGCGCTTCTGTGAATTCAGGCAGGGATTCAGGCATGGTCAGAAAGGGGACTACTTCCCCATAATCCATACTGCGTCCGGAACTTTCGTGAAGAAGGGTTCCCTCGGATGTAGATACCTCGGATACCGGCACTTCCCAATGACGGGCTGCACTGAACATCAGGACATATCGCGCCTGCGCCCCGGCCTTCCGAATGACCCAATAATAGCTTTTGGTGGTTCGGCTGCCCACCGTAAACATCAGCTTGGTTCCCGGGACCCATCCTTCCCCTCCATAAATCTCTGCCTCTTGCGGAGAAAACTCAACGGACACTTTGCTCCAATCGGCATCCATTTCCTCTGCGAAGAGGACCGGAAGGGAGGTCATGGAACCCTGCCCCATTTCGGCAGCTGGATTGTATATGGTCATTTGCCCATCTTCGGATATTCTCACCCAAGCGGTGACTTCTTGCTTTACCAGTTCTTCTCCGATCCTTCCGGTATCCTTACACGAAATCAGATGAGGCAGGATCCCTGACACCCCTATGAACAAGGCAACTCCTCCGGAGGATTTCAGGAATTCCCTTCGGTTGACAAAATGCTTTTGTGTTTCCATATCAGGTGGTTTCATTTTGAAGTTCGGTTCCTGCAGCCAGCTCTATCGCCTTCAGAATTCTCAGATACGTGCCGCAACGGCAAAGGACCCCATTCATATAGGATTTGATTTCATCCCGGTTCGGACTGGGGTTGGATGCCAGCAGGGCAGCGGCCTGCATGATCTGGCCCGGCTGGCAATACCCGCATTGAGGGGCCTGAGCCTCGATCCATGCCTTTTGCAGAGGATGCTGGCCCTCCGGGTCCAGACCTTCTATAGTCCTGATCTCCTGGCCCTGGGAAATATCTTCTACACGAAGGATGCAGGCCCGGGCGGGAGCGTTATCCACATGTATGGTACAGGTCCCGCATTGTGCAATACCGCATCCGTACTTGGTCCCCGTTAGCCCCAAATGTTCCCTGAGGATCCATAGCAATGATGTCCCCGGCGGAACATCTACCTCATATCCTTTTTGATTGATTTGTAGTGTGAAAGTTGCCATCAGCCATGTCATTTGTCTATCAAGATACCGAAAAAGCGGATGAGTAAATCCACACAACGAAAAATTTCAGTGACAATTTCAGGCGCTCATGAAGACATCAATCCTCATTTAAGTAATCCCGGTTTACACAATCATTCGCCTAAGGCCGAATCCGCCGGTCGAAGTGAGATATCCACCCAGATCGGCAAATGGTCCGAACCTATGCCTGGACCGGTCACCCGGTCTTCTGCCTTAAGCTCCGCTGAAATCAGACACTGATCCAGGGTGGTCATCAAGGGTTGGGCGAAGGAGGGCCAGCTGAGCTGGATCCCGAACCCTTGGCGGGTATCCATGAGTTTCCCTCCGACAAATTCTTTAAAATGAGGTGAAAAAGAAGAAGTATTAAGATCCCCTGCTACAATCAGGGGTCCGTCCATGGATCGAATACGCCTGCCAAGGGCCTGCAACTGTCTGTTCCGCCTATCGAACCGGTCGGCATCCATGGGAGGCTGTGGATGGGTAGCGATTATGGAAACAGATTCCCCTCTGTACTGAAATACCCCGGTTAAAGAGACTTCCCCGTCCGGGGTCAACCTTTCCAGTTGTGCTTCCAGGGGAAAACGGCTCAGGAGTGCAATGCCGAAACTTCCGGGTTGGGGATGCCTTTCCCCATAAGGATATGCCCGGCTTAAAACCTCCATTTCCTCATGCCAGTACGGCGTATACTCCAAGAGAACAAGGACATCAGGATCCACATCTTGTATATAGCTCCTGACCCGCTCAAAATCCCGGTTCCCATTCAGCAGGTTGATGCTTGCAAGCCGAAAAGAATCCCCCTTTGTGTGGGATCTTTGCGCTTCGCCTGAATAGAAAGGATAAAGGGCGCGAACATTCCAAATGGCTGTGAGGGTCAGAATGAGGATGGCCACTACCCTGAACTTCGGAATGCCAAGGCTCAATACAGCCAATATCAATGCCGTTGCCAGGTACTGAGGAGGAAAATGGCTGAAATTGTCTATCCACCAAATACCTGGCAGAAATTCCGGCAATACCGAAACTGCTGCCAATAAAAGGATCGCAGCCCAAAGGACATGCCTCAACCATCGCTTTCGGTACAGTGCTCCAATGGACCTCATGGATCTGAAATCTTGCTCATCCCTACCATTTACTCAGGCATTAACCTGGGCTCCAGCCATAGCCAGGCCATGGCCCCTAAAAATAGGATATAGAACCACAATCTGCGGATCGGCACATAGGTGTCTACCGTATCCGTAAGGTCATTCTCAGAATTATGAAATCTATGATTGTCCTTCATGGTTTGGGATATTTCAAGTCCCGGCCAGTCCCCCTGGTCATATACATAGTAGGCGAGATCTGGCAATGAATCCCGGGAAAGGCGTATCCGGTTCCATCCATTTTCGGATGGATAATCCCTTCCCTTCCAAAGCTCCTCCACCAATAAATCCCCCGATAAGGGCAGCATCTGTCCGGTCTGATTCACCGCATGAGGTTCGCGAACAGCCGTACGCAAACGGAAATCAAAAGGTACATCCATCCTGGGTAGCCGGGTCAGTGTTTCCCATTCGGCTGCAGGTCGTTGCATCCCGGCAGCTGCGTTGAGCAGGCCAGACCAAAATGCCGCATAGAACCCGGACTGTCCCTTGAGGACCCATTGATAACTGTTCCTGACGGTAGTAGTTACCACCTTGCCATTTCCCACAGGCCGCTCTATCCCTATGCGCATGGCATCCTCTATTAGTACGGGTTTGACAGGAAATCCAAGCTCAGGGCTAAATGGGTATTTTTCCAGGACCCGATCCTGCTTTCCTGTTTCCAATCGAAGAATTCCATCGGGTTTGAAGGCAAAATAGCGCAGTCGCTCCGGCCATCTGAAAAAGGCTTCATCCGGTTGAAGGAACAATCCTGTCCCGTCGTTGGCGATGCTCTCTTCCAGGGCTGAGCGCGACGCCCTGCTAAGCCCGCGATAGGATTCGGAATCGGAGATGACCAGGTCAAACTCCTGCAGGCGCTCCCGGGTCAACGCATAGACCGGGCGCTTTTCCGTATTGATATATTCGAACTTGTAGAGGCCCCTGCTCAACTGGGAACGCAACAAGATCTCATTGCCTTTTTCCTCCAGGAAATTCTTCAGGTATTTCGTTTCGAAGGTCGGAAAGGTATTCAGGATAAGGATTCGGAGGGGATTCGGACGACGAACCCGGAAAGGAAGCGGATCCCTGCGAACCACCTGACCGCTGCTATCCGTCTCCTCGAGAAAATAGGTGAGGTTTCCGGGAGCTTTGGATCGGCTGCTGAGGCGAAACGGGGAGGAAGGACCTGCTTCCAGAAGTACTGAATCCACAGGATTCTCCCCAGGATCCTTCAGAATGAGTTGATGTCCTCCCTTTGGGTTGGCATACAACCCCTGCACAGAAAGCATGCCCCCCAGAATGGATGGGTCACTAACTTGCAACCGGGCAACGCCAGAGGGCATTTCAGCCGGGGGGGCATAATGTACCTGCAGGCCTTCCAACTGCCATAGATCGTAGGAAGCCAGGCCATATCCCAATAGGTATACAGATGATATCCCTGGGTCCAGGTCCAATGGGTCTCCGGGCTGGTACCGGATCACCGGCAGTCCCGGATGCTTCCTTCTCAGGCTATCGAGTTGCTTTTCTGAAAATCCCTGGGACAACACCGCTGCCTGCCGGCCGGCTACCTTCTGAAGATAGGCCGGGCGTAATGCGATACCCGTCAGGGCGGCTAGTGCGAGGACTGCAGCAAGCAGGCGAAAAGGCCAGCCAGGGCGCTTTCTCGTCCCCCATTCCTTGATCAGGAACAGTCCTAAGAGTACGATACCCCCGATTACACAGACCAAAGGCAGGTCATCCTCCAGAAATATCCAGGCATCACCCATCGTTAATTTCTTGTAGGAATAGCGTATTGATCCTGTCCAGCTTCCCTTCCTGCACCGAAGGGACCCGTTCCTCCACAGGCAGGGCCTCTAAAAGCTGTTTCCGCAACTGCTTCAATCGATCCGGTGCACGTCCGGCATCCGTTTCTGTTGCCCTTAAAGACCTGAGTCCTGACAGATATCGCCCGGGGGATTCTACGGCCAGTTCGGCCAGTTCCTCTCCCGCGCGCTGGAACAGAACCTGATCTTCATTCGTATAGGTTGCCTGTCCTGAAATGAGAACTTCGAGACGGGCAAGGGTCGCCCGCATGGCCGGGTAAGTCCCTTCATATCCTCGTGTTACTTCGCTTATGGTGTTCTCAATTCCGGAAATATCCCCGCTCAGCCTTTTGTCTTCTTTGATCGGAGGCGGATCGAAACCTATCCTGTGGACATAGATGCGAGCACTGTTCTTGATCTCCTGGATCAGGCGAAGTGCCTGGTACTGATATGGGAGGGAGGCTTCAGGCTTGTATAACCGCAGCTGCAATTCCGCATCCCACATGACATTCAGGGCCCTGCGGAGCTTGGTGCGGAGCGATTCCTCGAAGAGGGTAGCCGACTCCGGGTCCCCATGGTCGTGCAAATACTCATGCAAGGGATCCCCTTCGCCCTCTTCCGACTCCTCGACCAGGTTGTGTTCATTATCCCCGTCATGGTCGTGGGTATAACCTGCCAGCAGATCCTCCTCTTCACCCTCATGCTCGTGGCCTTCGTGACCTTCTCCTTCGTGATCTTCACCTTCATTTTGATCTGTATCCGCCGTAGCTTCCAGGGGTGCCATATCCATCTCCTGTTCCTCACCCATGAATTGTCCGTACTTGATCCGAAGGGCTTTCTGGTCGAATCCCAATTCATTGCTCCGCGACTTGAAATCGAAAGCAGTTAATTCCGGAGCCTCGGCGATCAGTTTCTCAGTATCAATGATCAATTGTCGCTGGCTCCTGAAATAATCCGGCATCCGGTCTACCCCTAATGTGCCCTCCACTGCGAAACCTGCGGAACTTGTATCCCGAATGACGGCAAAATATGTTTCGCTTCGGCCTCGATTAGGATCTGGCGTTTTCCGATCGCTGGCCTCCACATAGAAGTATAATTCATCCCCCGCTTCCATCCCTAAATCCTGAAGGTCTATAGTCCCATCGAGGACCGCATCCGTACTACCTACAGCCAGGGGGGCAGTAAAAGCCAAGCGTTCTTCCCGAAATTTCACAGCCTCCCCGGAGCCTTTGCTGACCGTTGCCACGATGTAAGCTTCTTTCAGGCCGTAATCGTCTGATATCCTAGCTCTGAGATTGAGCGGGCTTTCCTGCCCCGGTTCGTAATAAGTGTACTGGGGCAACCCCTCCAAAGTGACTGCAGGGGCTCGATCTTCTATGGCCTGGAGCGAATACAATTCGGAGACCTGAGATCTGCCCAGAGAATCCCGGAACCGAAAACTATAGAACCCGGAAAGTTCCAGTTTTCGACGGATCCTGAAAGAACCGTCCCCGGGTCTCAGGTTAAAGGACGACCCGCCGGTTTCCAGCCAGACCTGCGTAACTCCCTGATCAAAACGCAGCTCCCATGTAATCGCAGTGCCACTGATTGCCCGAATGTTCGGGTCATTGGTCCTTATGTCCGGTTTCTCCGTGTAGGAGGGATAGTCGAGTTGAATGCGCTGTTCCAGAAGTTGCGGCAATGGGACCTCAGCATCCTGAATGGTATCCAGGGGGGTAAAACGGATTTGTTGTACCTCAGGATCCGGAGAAGAGGGATCTCCATTGGCCGGCCAACCGAGGTTTTTCGCCCCAAGCGCAGCAAGGATCAGAAGAAGGGATACCACGGCAGCTCCTGCCAAACCATTTGGAGGCATAAGCTTCCTGACAGGTTCTTTTATGGCTTCCTCAACCCTGTAGCGCTGAAGACGGGAAAGCCCTGTCAGGGCTGTTGCTTGCGGTATGAGAAGGCCACTGCTCTATCCGGCGGTAGAAATCCTGGTATCCACATAGGCTGCGGAACGCTCCAGATCCTTGATCCAGGGTTTTCTGATAAAAAGGGACACCAGCCCTGCCAATAGGGCTCCTAAAGCCCCTATTAGGGGGTTCCCGGATATGCTCCCCAGGAAAAAGCCAAACCCAAGCGCATAGATCGCAGCTTCGACATAGAGCAAAAGCTGCCAGCGATTTCGGAACTGCACCAAGATCTCCCTGCCCTCCTTCATCACTGATTCCTTTTTAAGGCAAGCAGCCGTTCCGCGCTCAGGAAAAGCAACAATAAAATCCAAAGCGGTGCATCATCCGAGTCTTCTTTCTCCCCGGGATCCGGCGATCGGTTTTCCTGCTTGTCGTTATTTCTGTCCTCCGGGGTCAGATCCGATTCCGTCACCCTTCCCGGCACGTTGAGGAAGGAGGCCTCCACCTGCCTTATATCTGCGCGCAGCAGCTCTTCTTCGGCATCTTTCATGGGGAGAAGGAGGCGTATCAGATTTTCCGTAAGGCGCCCTGAAACGCTGTTGCCGGCATCCAACCTCCGGGTCAGATGGAAGGTTTCCGCTGTCGGCCCTGGTTCAATAAGGTTCGTCGACAAAGGATCTTCTGCCCATATCAGGGTTTTGCCCAGGCCTTGAGGGACCATTCTTTTGCTGAGCCAGATCGTAAGGTCAGGGTCTTGATCCGGACTGGTTCTATTGGAGGCATCCTGACGATAGTTGTCAAGCCCCTTTCCCGGAACTCCCTGCAGCACCTCTACGGGAAGATCCAGGTATCGGGATACCGCGGCGAGTGCCGCTTCCATATATCGACGCTCGCCTTGCAGGCTGTCTTCTGCAAAAAGATGTACCAGAAGCGGGGACGCCCTCTGAAAAGGCACTGATCTGGTATCCTTCCCTTCTCCCAAACGAAGGCTGTCACCTTGTTCATCTATACGATAAGCACCGGAGGAGGATTTCAATCTGACTCGTTCCACCGAACTCCGCTCGGAGCCGGTGCGAAGATTGAACAACCAGACTTTATCCTCGTCCCCATATGCCCAAAGCGGGAGGTCTCGTTCCGTTTCCCCGGTTACCACCAACCAATGGATATGGGGAGCTGCCTCTCCTCTCCCGGACCTGAGGCCTTTGGCATAGCCGCGTGTAAACACCACAATGCTATCGGCTTGCAAAGCATTCAATTCCGGGACCAGTTGCCAGTAGTCCGGCACTTCCGTTTTATAGGTATCCGGATCCCATTTGGGAAGACCCTTTTGTAAGAGCCTGAGTTCCACCCCGCCCTCAAGGCTGTCGAGCATTCCCTTCAACATTCCCTCTTCCAAAAGGCTGGCCTCTGCCACGTAAATCATTCGGCTGGACCCTGTCTTCGAAGAGAGTTGCGGCCCGGCCAATAGGAAGGCCAAGAGGGCAATACTTAGCATTCGAAGCAGCAGTAAAACCCATTCGCTGGGATATAATGCACGGGAACGGACGGCATCTGATTCTTCGAGCATTGCGATGCTGCCCACCTTGATGGTCCTCGCCTCCCTTCTGCTCCAGAGATGAATGGCCAGCGGAACCAATATTCCAAGCAAGGCCCAGAGATATGTCGGATTGGAAAAATACATCCTTAGTTCAAACGGCTACGTTGTTTAAGATACTGCTGCAGGGCCTCACCAAGCGGCTCATCCATGCGAAAGAGACGGTAATCGATCCCCTGTCCGAGCAATTCCTCCCGAAGGGTGCGGATTCGTTCCTGCAACTTCTTGCGGTAGGCCGCCTGGGCCTTCCCGGCATCGACCTGGACGGTTGCGCCGGTCTCTAGATCCTCAAAGGTCATGGGCCTTGCGTAGTCAAATTCCATTTCCGATCTCCCCATAATCTGAAAGACCACCACCTCATTTCTTGGAGATTTAAGTTCCCGGATAAATCGGCTTAATTCCCCCTGGTCCTCATACATGTCCGTAATGAAAAAGAGCAATTCTCTTTGTCCTTTATCCGGGATTTGTCTGAGGGCCCTCGTTGCATCCGGCCACTTCCCTGCTACGGGCATTCGGAGTAATTCGAGGAGCAACCGCCTGTACTGACGTGAACCTGCCCTCGGGTATACGCTTGTGAGTTCCTTTTCATTCAGGGCAAAAAGACCCACAGAGTCTCCCTGCTTGTGTGCCAGATAGGCAAGGGTGGCTATAAGCACACGTGCAAAATCTGCCTTTGTGATCTCGCCTTCCTCATGCAGCATGGAAGCGCTGGCATCCACTATGAACTTTACCCGCACCAGGCTCTCCTGCTCCGATTGCTTGATATAGTAGCGGCCCGATCGGGCCAGCATCTTCCAATCCAGCAGGCGCGGATCATCCCCGGGTTCATACCCCCTGTATTGACTGAATTCCATCCCGGGACCCACGCTAAGACTGCGGGTCTTTCCGGACGTATAGCCTTCCACAGCGATCCTTGCGATCAGGGCGAGACCGGACACCGTTCGGAGAACGTCAGGCCTGAGCAAGTCCTGGTAGTCCCGGGAACCCATCAGGAGACCTTCATATTAATCTCCTCCAGGATCTTTTCGGTAACCCGATCGGCGTCGATACCCTCGGATTCTGCCCTGAAGTTAACCAGGACCCGATGTCGGAAAACAGGATAGACCACCGCCTTCAGGTCATCCGGGGTAACGCTGAGCCGTCCGTTGAGGAGGGCGTGTGCCTTCGCCGTCAGGATCATGGCCTGTCCCACACGAGGTCCGGCGCCCCAGTCCACCCATTTCCTGATATATTCAAGGGAAGAGGTATCAGGTCGGGTAGCCCTTACCAGTCGGCTTACATAGTCCACAAGGGCATCGCTGATCGTAACCTCGCGTACCAATTCCTGCAGCCGGAGGATATCCGCCCCGGAAATTACTTTTTTTAACTCCGGACGGGAAGTCCCTGTGGTCGCCTTCAGGATGTCTGTCTCCTCCCCGGCATCCGGATAGCCGATCTTAATATACAACAGGAACCGGTCTTGTTGCGCCTCCGGTAAAACAAATGTACCGGACTGCTCGATCGGGTTCTGCGTTGCCAAAATAAAAAAGGGCCGCTCCAGGGGATAGGTGGTATCCCCATAAGTCACCTCGAATTCCTGCATGGCTTCCAGCAGGGCCGCCTGCGTCTTGGGGGGCGTCCGGTTGATCTCATCTGCCAGAATGATATTGGAGAAAATGGGACCCTTATTGAACTTGAAGAATTTTTTACCGGTACTGTGATCCTCTTCCAGGATTTCCGTACCCAGGATGTCCGAAGGCATCAGATCCGGCGTAAACTGTATACGCTTGAATTTCAGATCTATGGCGTCCGCAAGCGTACGGATCATCAGGGTCTTGGCCAATCCAGGCACCCCTTCCAGCAAGGCATGTCCGCCAGCCAGAAATGTGATCAGGAGTTGCGAGACGGTCTGTTGTTGTCCGATGATCACTTTCCCGATCTCGGATTGAAGGGCGTGCAGTTTGCCCGATAATTCTTCTACTTCCGTAGCAATCCGTTCCAATTCAGCATTCATCCTTTCCATTTTATGAGGTTAACGCATAGAGCACAATATTGACCCCAAAGCGCGTATTGTCGATTTTGTACCATCGTTTATTCCTGAAATCATAGTCCCATTCACACCCGTAGTCCTTATTGCTGTAAAGTACCCCGATCCGACCGTCGATCTCGATGGCTTTCAGATACTCATGGACCAGGTCATCTCCCCATCCATTCAATTCCTGAGAGGTTGTGGGAGGGCCATCTTCGAAATCGAAGAAGATGGTATATAATTCATGGTCGTTCGGGATCTTCCTCAGGGAATCAGGTCCGAAGATATCTGCCATTTGCCGTTCAAATGACTTGGCGAACAAGCCGTCGATATCATGATTGCAATCATCCACGAATACGAAGCCTCCATTGTTCACATACTGCTCGAAATTCTCCCGTTCCCGGGATGTGAATTCCACCAGTTTATGGCCCGAGAGGTAACAAAAGGGGCTTTCAAAGACCTCATCGCTGCTCAGAGGCACGATTCGCTCTACGGTATCTACCTGCAGGGTCGTATACTCCACCAGGGAATTCAGGAGGTTGGAGGGCATGCGCTGGTCCACATCCCAATCCCCGGACTCGTACTGCAATCGCGTAAAGAAAAATTCGTTTCCCAAAGGTCTGTTTCAAAAGAAGCTGGTTGCCCGTTAAGGCAACCAGCTCTTCTATGTTATTCGGATCTATACTGCATCCGAAAGACTGGTGAATGTAAAGTCGCGAATTTTCATGTAAGGAATGAGATTCCCGTCAATTCGTACTTGCTGTCCCAGTTCCTCCAGATTATTCAGCATGATGATCGGGCTTTCGTTAAACCGGAAATTCTTGACCGGATATGCGATCTTGCCATTTTCGATATAGAAAGTTCCGTCCCTTGTGAGCCCGGTATACAAGAGGGTCTGAGGATCCACGCTGCGGATATACCACAGTCGGGTCACCAGGATCCCTTTCTTGGTACTGCTGATCAGGTCTTCCAGGCTGGCATCTCCTCCGGCCATGATGCCTCCCTGAGGGAAGGGCACCGGATCGACGCCTTTTTGCTCCGCCCAATAGCGGCTATAGGCCAGATTCTTTACCACCCCATTCTCCAACCACATCGTCTTTTTCAGGGGTTGCCCTGCGCCGTTCCAGGTGGCAGTTGGCGCATCAGGGTGTAAGGGATCGGACCATAAGGATACGCGCTCATCCACGATCTTCTGACCTAGTTTATTGCCTCCGTCGGGGGAAGACATAAAATTGCGGCCTTCATCGGCTCCCCGGGCACTGAATGCAGAAAACATATTGCCGAGGAGGCCTACGGAAGCCGCAGGTTCCAGGATGACGGTATATTTTCCGGGCTCGATAGCTCTGGCTTCCTTGGACATCACGGCCTTATCGATGGCCACTGAGGAGGCCTGGGCAGCGTCGAATTTGCTCACATCGTTGAAATCCCGCGTCACCCAACCCGAACCTGTACCGTCATTCGTCCTCATGGTTACGGTAAAATCCATATTGGTCGAGCGGTTGTAGGCAAAAAGCCCCTTGGAATTGATCATGGCGCTAAAGCCGGATGAGTCGTTGAAAAAACCGGCGGCCGTCACATCCTTGGCCGCTGCCGGCTCAATACTGCTTTTAGCTACCTGTGCACGATACTCCGGGGTAATCTTGGCCGTCGCCTCGCTATAGGTAATGGATTCATCGTACTGCTGAGGACCTAAGGGCTCCATGAACTCCGGATTCTCCGGGGAGAGTCTGGCCAGTTCTTCTGCCCTGCGGACGACTTTTTCCAGGGAGGCATCATCGAATTCATCGATCGTAGCCGTCCCGGATTTCTTTCCGAAACTGGACTGCACCACCAGGCTTTGATTGGAACTGTATCCGGCAGTGGAAACAGTATTCCGCGCATATCGGATGTTCCCGCTATTGCTGCCGCTGATATTGATCTCACAGGTGTCCGCCTGCGAAAAGCTCAGCGCTTTCTCGAGAATGGTTCTCGCTTCTTCTTTTGAATAAATTGCCATTGTTGAAGTTTTTATGAAGAGCCCCCTTAGATGGTCCTTCCGGTGTTGATCACATTTACATCATTGAAACGGGCTGTTGAGCTACCGTGGGAAACCGCGCTGATTTGCGAGGGTTGTCCTTTGCCATCAAAGAAAGAGCCGAACATGCGGTAGTCGCGCTCGTCACAGATCTTTGCACAGGAGTTCCAGAATTCCTGCGTATTGGATTGGTAGGCTACATCGTCCAGCATACCAGCGATCTCTCCGTTTTTGATCTCGAGGAACACCGTGCCCCCAAATTGGAAATTATATCGCTGCTGGTCAATGGAATAAGATCCGCGACCCGCTATATAAATGCCTTTCTCCACATCCTTGATCATCTCATTGATGGAATAAGGTTCTTTACCGGGCTCCAGGGAAACATTCGGCATTCTCTGGAACTGTACGTCATCCCAGCTTTGTGCATAGCAGCAACCGTGAGACTGGCTTTGGTCGATCATATGTACCTGATCCCGGATCGCCTGGTAATTCACCAGGACTCCATTGCGCACCAGGTCCCACTTCTTGCATTTAACACCTTCATCGTCATACCCAACGGCTCCCAGAGAACCGACCTGGGTCTTATCGGCAACCAGGTTCACAATATCACTGCCGTATTTGAAGTCCCCGGACTTCCATTTATCCAGGGTCGCAAAACTCGTTCCTGCATAGTTGGCCTCGTAACCCAGTACCCTGTCGAGTTCCAGCGGGTGCCCTACAGACTCATGAATGGTAAGTCCCAGGTGATTGGGTTCCAGGACAAGGTCGTACTTCCCTGCCTCGACGGATTTGGCCGATAACTTGGCTTTGGCCTGTTCGGCCGCCAGTTTGGCGTCCTCCACCATATCATAACTGTTTCGGTAAAGTTTCATTCCAGCCGGTCCGTCCAACTTCTCAGAGGCCAGGCCATCCATGTACTCGAAGCCCATGCCCATCGGAGCACTGAGCGCCTGACGATTCTTGAATTTTCCTGCGGCGCGGTCCACCACGGTCACGTTGAAGGTCGGCCAGATCCGATGCACGTCCTGATCGATGTAGGATCCGTCGGTAGAAGCAAAGTACTTCTGCTCATTGACCATGAACAGTGCTG
>JAAUYH010117039.1_pt1 | contig 16393 bp, 14 predicted proteins | sample 7278061 | NCBI WGS metagenome assembly JAAUYH01 (sample SAMN14350203, study PRJNA611818) | marine sediment metagenome | isolation source: surface marine sediment (0.6m) | place: French Polynesia: Moorea | collected 2018-08 | reverse complement strand
GGTAAGTTTTTTAATAGAGAACGTTTGTTAGAAGTTGTTAATAATTCCTTCACTTCTGCTGAGGAAATACTGGAGACAGTCAAAGCTAAAGTGTTAGCTCATATCGGAGAGGCAGGACAATTTGATGATATTACTCTATTGGCAGTTAAAAGAAAGTAGAGGGAAACGACTGTTCGCTGTGACGAGATATTTGTTACATATATTCAACCAAATAAAACGGAGCCACCTATGCACTCGATCAACTTCCCCTTTTCCGACTTAATTGCTGGATATGTCACCCACTTTGATCGGGAAAATGATGTTTTCGGCATAAAAACCTCAGATAGTAGGGAGTTTATCTGTATTTTGACTCCCATGACCTATGCCAAACTGATTCAAAACTTAGACGAACCTTATCCCGACGCAACAGGGACAATGCGATCGCTGTTGCTCCCTGGGTGCTATCTCTTTACTTATGGCGTTTTTTACCCTGATAGTCCCAAATTTGAAGCTAAACAGCTTATTTTCCTGGGACGTAACCCAGAAGATTATCTGTTTGAAAAACCTAATTGGTGGGTTAATCAAGTCTTTGCCCTAGCTGACTTTTACTTCAAATCTCAGTTTGATGACGGCGAGATTAATTATCGCAACTATCGCACAAATTTAGCTCTATCAGGAGAGCGATCGCCAGATAATTTCCAGCAAGAAACCGATACTATTTCTCGTCTTGTCTACGGATTTGCCACTGCTTACCTAATGACAGGAGAGGATAGATTTCTAGAAGCGGCAGAAACAGGAACAGAATACCTGCGAGAACATATGCGTTTTCTCGACTTAGATGAAGGGATTGTCTATTGGTATCACGGTATAGATGTTCAGGGGATTAGAGAACACAAAATCTTCGCCTCCGAATTCGGAGATGATTATAATGCTATTCCCGCATACGAACAAATATACGCCCTAGCAGGACCTATTCAAACCTATAGGGCAACAGGGGATCCACGCATCCTGCAAGATACTGAGTTAACGATTAAACTCTTTCAAGAATTTTTCCGCGATCACAGCGAATACGGTGGATATTTTTCCCATATTGACCCTGTTACTTTAGATCCCCGCAGCGACGCTCTCGGTCACAACAAAGCCAAGAAAAATTGGAACTCCATCGGCGATCATGCTCCAGCTTATCTGATTAATTTGTGGCTGGCAACAGGCAAACCAGAATACCGCCAGATGCTAGAAGATACCTTCGACAGTATTGTCAAATACTTCCCCGACCACGAACACAGTCCCTTTGTCCAAGAAAGATTTTACGAAGATTGGTCTAATGATACCACCTGGGGATGGCAGCAAAATCGGGCGGTTGTCGGTCACAATCTGAAAATTGCTTGGAACTTAATGCGGATGTACAGTCTCGAACCCAAAGAAAAGTACATTCAACTAGCGACAAAAATTGCCGACACTATGCCTGCCGTAGGCAGCGATCGCCAGAGAGGCGGTTGGTATGATGTAGTCGAGCGCGTCTTGGGTGCAGGAGAGGAGATTCACCGCTTTGTCTGGCACGACCGTAAGGCATGGTGGCAACAAGAACAAGCAATCCTAGCCTATCTTATCCTAGCGGGTTGTCTCGATCGCGATGAATATCGTCGCTTCGCCCGGGAATCCGCTGCCTTTTACAATGCTTGGTTTTTAGATACAGAAGACGGCGGGGTTTATTTTAATGTTCTTGCCCACGGCATTCCCTATCTCAGCAGTGGCAACGAACGAGGTAAAGGGAGTCATTCCATGAGTGGCTATCATTCCTTTGAATTGTGTTATCTAGGGGCAGTTTATACCAATTTGCTGATAACCAAACAGCCAATGGACTTTTATTTCAAACCTTTACCAGGTGGGTTCCCGAATAATATTTTGGGAGTGTCTCCCGATATTTTACCTCCAGGCAGCATCAAAATTGGCTCAGTAGAAATAGACGGAGAACCATACGCTAACTTTGATGCAGATAAACTGACAGTAAAGTTACCAGATATAAAAGAACGAGTAAAGGTCAGGGTACAAATAGTACCTGCTAGTGACTTCTCGGCACAGTGACGCAGTACACGGAGAGCATCTGGGCTTCTCAACTCACAAGCTTTAAAGAATTTAAGTACTTGAATTTCTGAAAAAATGTCACAAAATTTCTTGAAATTGAACAAAATCGAGAATAATGAGCCGAAAAAATGGGGTTGGTGGATAGAAATCCGTACTGCTAATCCTTCATGCACCTATTACTTTGGAGACTTTTACAGTTTTACAGAAGCAGTTTCAGCACAATCTGGCTATATTCAAGACCTCAGCGAGGAAGGAGCTAAACTACTTGCTGTTGAAATTAAGCTGTGTCGACCTAAGCAATTAACCATCTATGAAAATGAATCAAAACATTTTTTAGACGACCCTATTTATCTAACACCCAATCCCCAAGAGCTTGTCCTTTAACCTTTCTCTTATTTACCTAAAACCTCACATCTATCGCGGAAAAACCGATCAACAATCATGATAGAACTCAATATCAAAACATTCGAAATAGTAACAGTAGTTGAGCTTACAGGTGATGTAGATGCTAATACTGCACCAGAAGTAAAAGATAAAATTTTGCCCCTATTTGAACCAGAAAGCAAGATGATCTTGGATATGACTAAGGTACCTTATATGTCCAGTGCAGGATTGCGAATGCTCCTAATACTATATCGACAAGCATCGATTCACCAGGTAAAGCTTTTGCTGGTAGGACTTTCTGAAGAAATCGCTGACGTTATGGAGATAACTGGATTCCTCAATCTTTTTACCACCAGCCCAACCATCGAAACTGGACTGACAGCACTATATTAGGATTAGGGAACTCCCTTCGGTATAGCTTAATAATGACAGTCAGTAGATCATCGAAAAGGTTATGGTGGAGACTAGGTTTGTCCGAGCGAAAGTCCCGCTTTTCATATTAAGTTGCTGGTACGCAGACCTCAAATAAGGTTTATTGTAACCCCACACCCCCCGGGAGGAGACTTAATAGATCTAGATATTGAACCCAAAAGAGGAGGACACGGGTGAGCGGGAGCACGGCTCACCGTAAGATGTCCGTATCGGTTTTGTAATGAAGTCTCCAAACCGCCCCACACCCTGCCTTCACCGATAAGTTTCTGATCTACTGACAGTAATGAACCCTCTGCCTTCCTAATTCTATTTATCCGCTAAAGAAAAATGCTAATAGAACGCATCGATACTCATCCCACCCATAGCCATCAAGACTTCAAACTGCGTCGAGGAAAACCATTTCCTTTCGGTGCAAGTCTGGTACCAGGGGGAGTTAACTTCTCCATTTATTCCAGTCATGCTACCTCCTGTATCCTGGTGCTATTCAACAAACACGAACCAGAACCAATGGTAGAAATTGCTTTTCCCGACGAGTTTCGCATTGGTAATGTTTATACCATGACCGTCTTTGATCTAGATTATGAAAATCTCGAATACGGCTATCGTTTTGACGGAACGTTTAATCCCCAGTCAGGTCACTGGTTTGATCGCAGTAAAATTTTGATGGATCCTTATGCCAAGATTATCGGGGGACGAGATGTCTGGGGCGTAAAGCCTGACTGGGATAATATTTATCAACATCGAGCCAGAATTGCTTTTGATGATTTTGATTGGGAAAATGATCGCCCTTTGGAAATTCCACCAGAGGATCAGATTATCTACGAGATGCACGTCCGCAGCTTTACCCGTCATCCCTCTTCTGGAGTAAAGAAAAAACACCAGGGGACTTTTGCTGGTATTCGGGATAAAATTCCTTATCTCAAAGAACTGGGTGTTAATGCTGTTGAACTAATGCCGATCTTTGAGTTTGATGAGTTTGAAAACAGTCGCACCAATCCAGAAACAGGGGAAATGCTGTTGAATTACTGGGGTTACAGCACGGTAGGCTTTTTTGCTCCTAAAGCTGGTTACGCTGCTACGGGAAGATTCGGTATGCAGGTAGATGAGTTAAAAGCCTTGGTCAAAGAATTACACAAAAACGGCATTGAGATAATTCTCGACGTTGTGTTTAACCATACAGCGGAAGGCAATGAGAATGGTCCAACTATTTCCTATCGGGGGATTGATAACAAGACCTACTACATGCTGACTCCAGAAGGCTACTATTTTAACTTTAGTGGCTGTGGTAACACCCTCAACTGCAATAACCCTATTGTCCGTAACATTGTGCTTGACTGTCTGCGCTATTGGGCGGAAGAATACCACATCGACGGCTTTCGTTTTGACCTGGCTTCAATTTTAGGACGGGATCCCTGGGGCTATCCCTTAGCTAACCCACCACTGCTAGAAACTCTGGCTTTCGACCCAATTTTAGCTAAGTGTAAACTGATTGCTGAAGCCTGGGATGCAGGTGGCTTGTATCAGGTAGGTTGTTTTCCAGCCTACGGGCGTTGGGCAGAGTGGAACGGTAAATACAGAGATACGATCCGCAAATTTCTCAAAGGAGATACGATTGTTGGGGAAATGGCTCAACGATTGCAAGGTTCTCCCGACCTCTATGCCACGGAAGGTCGTGGTCCTGCTACTTCGATTAATTTTATCACCGCCCACGATGGCTTTACCCTGATGGATTTAGTTTCCTATAACGGAAAACATAACGAAGCCAACGGCGAAAACAACAACGACGGTAGTAATGATAACGAAAGCTGGAACTGTGGTTGGGAAGGAGCAACCGACGACCCTGGTATTAATGCCTTGCGACGGCGACAAATTAAAAACGCGATCGCTATGTTGATGGTTAGCCAGGGAGTGCCGATGATTCTGATGGGAGATGAAGTCGGACGTAGCAAGCATGGTAATAATAACACTTACTGCCATGATAATGAAATCAACTGGCTGGACTGGACATTGCTAGAAACCAATGCTGATTTATTTAAGTTCTTTAAAGACTGCATTGCTTTTCGTAAAGCTCATCCAGTACTAAAAAATCGCTGGCATTTCCAAAACAAAGACTACGTAGGCAGTGGCTATGCTGATATTACTTGGCATGGGGTAAAAGCCTGGAACGCAGACTGGTCAGATAGTAGTCGTACCCTAGCTTTTATGCTTTGTGGTCAACACGCTAAACAGGGGACATTTCAAGATAACTATATTTATGTTGCCATGAATATGCACTGGGAAGTCCACTGGTTTGAACTACCAGGCTTACCCAATTCCCAACAATGGCATATCTTTGCTAACACGGGATGTCCAGCCCCTAATGATTCTTATCAGCCAGGAACAGAACCTTTATTAGCAGACCAATCAAAAATCTTACTCGGCGATCGCTCTTTAGTAATTCTCGTTGGCAAATAATACCAAAAATCAACAACCTATAAAATTAGAACTATGAGCTTGAACATAACTCTAGAAACCACTAACGACACCGCAAAAATTTTTCTATCAGGAGAACTTGATGGAAATACCGCCAATTCCTTTCAAGAAAAGATTGAAGAGATAACTAAATTTGATCTCAACTGTCTCGTATTGATAATGGAAAACTTGGAATATATGGCAAGTGCAGGGTTACGAGTTCTGATCTTCGCTAAACAAAAGATGGGTCCTAATGTAGATGTATATATTGTTGGGGCGCAAGAGATGGTAGTAGACACTATTAAGAAAACAGGCTTTCATCACAGCATTATTTTACTCGATGAATACGTGTAAAGGCTTGCAAAAACTCCTTGCTTTGGCTGACAATAATTACAGTTGAAGCTCTAACTGGACTTTAGGAAAGCACTCCAAGAAATCGGCTAAAATAGTTGTGTACTATTGCTTGTACTTGAATTTGACTCTCGCTGGCTCGATGAAAGAAATAACCCTCCAAACCTTACCCCCATGTTTTGAAAAATGGTGCGTCAAGTTTGATGATTTATGGGACTATAAAGCACAAAAAAAGCGATTTCGTTGTTATTTGGCGGGCCTATTAGGAGAAAGTAACTGATAATATTGTCGGTTCTTCTTATCACAATATTCATAAAAGGAATTCAAAAAATCAAGGGCTACAAAAAACCATGACATAAAGCGACAGTCTTCGTCGCTCCTTGGTGAGCGGTATCTAATTAGTAAATTAATATTAATAACATCCTGATATGTCCAGGTTTCCTCCATGGATATTATCTATGGATATATGGGGGAAAACTAGCGAAGCTGTCACCAGGTTCAATCTAGCTTGAAACCCTTGCCCCATAAGCATTTCAAAACCATTGTTTGAAGACTAATTCCATAATCCTTCAAATTTAGCTGCTGATAGCTGTGTATATCTAACAGTGTTCTGAATATTGGCATGACCAAGATAATCCTGAATGGTTCTCGTATCTACTCCTTTATTCGCCAGATAATAACCACAAGCATGACGGAGCAAATGAGCGTGAACGGGAAAATCAAAATCAGCCCATAAACCTGCTTGATGAACGATATGACGGATGGTTCTTCCACTGAGGGGAGCGTGACGATTGCTAGTAAACACAAAAGGTGAAGGTTCTTAAAACCCTCATTTCATCACCTTGAAGTGGATGACGACCAGAACGAGAACCTTTGATGCGTCTGATGTAAATATTCCCCTCTCTCAAATCAACATCAGACCATCGCAAACTAGCAGCTTCAGAACGTCTCAATCCATGACGATAAAGCATTAAGATGAGAACAGAATTTCTGAAGGAATACCATCCACCTTTACTCTTAATCGCCTCAATTAATAGTTTGACTTCCGAAGCAGTCAGATAGTCGAGAGAAATATTGCAGCTTTCAGTGTTTAGGGCAGTTAAAGTAATCATGACCCGCCCTCCTTGAATAGCTTGTACTACGTTGATTGTAGAAAAATCAAATTAGAGCGAATCAGCTATTTTTGCCGTCTCTAGTTAGAAGCTGCAAAATTATGAAGCTATGTTTCTAAAAATTTCTCAATGGGACGAACATCCCAGATTTGTGCCTCAATAAAGCGATCATAACGCCATGCTTCTTCAACTTTCCATCTATCTCCTGGCAATCCATAGGTTTGGACAACCTCCGTTATCTCATCTTTAGTAAAAACTTGACCATGAAATGGTTTTAAATAGGGTTTTCCTCTTTCCACCCGAGGAATATTAAAACTAGGCATACTATCAGGGTATGTGAAAGAGATTTGATTGCTGTCAAAGAGCGACAAAGGAATTTTTAACTTAATTGGGTTAGCCGAAGAAAAGAAACCACCTTTTTGAAACAAGTCATCATGCTCTCCTAGAACGAAATAAATAGGATGGTTCAGATATGGTTTTTTACCTTTTTTGACAAAATCGTTGTAAAGCCATGTTTCAATTTCGCGTCGCTCTTCAAGATATCCAGGATGCAACCAGGTTCTTTGTCCCGATTCAGATAGATTGGTTAATACTGCTTGTGCTTCAACGTTATCGTAGCTGCAAATATTCTTAAACCGAATGTTTCCCTCTTCGTAGTAGTAAGTGAGATAGTCAGGAATACTATACATTTTATTTGGTTTAAGTTTTAAATATTATGGGGTGGTCAACAAGATAATGAGAGACAGTAAACATGATATCTCTCGTAAATGAAACGCTCCTGGCAGCCAGAAGAACTAATCGAACATTGGACACTTATCCCCACTGAATTAGACCTTTTAACCAAGAAAACAGCTACCAATCGTTTAGGAATAGCTTTGTTAGGAAGGAGCAAAAAATTAAAATACCAGCCTGGACTCTGTTAGCCGTAGGAGCGTGAGAAGTCAAATGAAGCGCGTTTAAAGGCTGGTATTTTAATAAAGCGCAAGTCCCTTACTCAAATATTTTCAGTACGAAGGTCGTTTCCCCACATCCAAAGCTGACATTCCCCGCGATGTAATTCATTATTAAGAAGGCTAATACTAAGTGAAACGAAGACAATTTACCCGTTCATAGTTTTCAAACTTTGTTGGATGATCTAGCTACAATAACGTCCAACAAAGTACAGTTTCAATTAAACGATTCTAATCTCATATTTGAGAAAATTACTCAGCCTACTGTTCTGCAACAAAAAGCCTTCGATTTATTGGGTGTTTCGGTATTTTCTCCCCAGTAAAGAGGTTGACTAAATCTCCTGTAATCTTTGTCAAGCATAAATCCTAACGTTTTGTCAAAGGGGAAGTTCAGTTAAATTCTCCTAGAGTGACAAAAGAGAGTTAGTCCCTACGGTCGCCATCAACTTGATAGCTTCGTCAAGGGTCTTTGCTTCTTTAATTTTCTGGCGTAGCTATGGGGTTATGCCTTTTGCACGTGCGTTCATTTGTGATTTAGTTGAAGAATGACTGTAGCGATTGAGGATAATAAAATACCAGGAATGACTGAGATTTCAATTGATACGTTATCAATGATAAGTAATAGCACTGCAACTGCTGCTGGATTCAAGTAAGTATATGCCATTACTTTGCTTGGACCCAGAGAGATAGTTGCTTTTTGGTAGAGATAAACTGTAGCAAGTGTTGCACAAAAGACAAGGTATACCATGTTATAAAATGACTGACCTTGAATTAAGTTCCATTCTAGAGGTTGTCCAGAAACAATTAATGCTAATGTCATCCAAATTGAACCACTCACAAAATTACAAAAGACCAGAACAACCATCGGGTCGTTTCGATATAGTAATTTCGTGGAAATTGAATAGCAGCACATAGATAGTGCACCGATGATAAATATCAAATCCCCTTTATTTAGGGAGAAGGATAAAAGCAAATCAATTCGACCACTGAAGACTACCCAGCCTGTGCCTACTGCACCAAGAATATATACAGTGAGTTGTTTTAGGCTTATAGGTTGTTTAAAAAAGAACAAGCATAAAAATGCTGTAACAAATGGGACTAATGTATATAAAGTGCCTGTATTTAAAGATGTTGTTGTTTTTAATGACTCAAAGAGGCAAATAAAGAATACTGAATAAAACAAGCTCATTACACTTGCTCTCGGTAAGGTTAAAAATATTCTATTTCTCCACTTTTTTTTGGAAATAACTATAGGTAATAATATGAGTGCAGCATATAAAAAGCGTAATAATGTTAGTGAAAATGGATGAATTATTCCTGATAGTTTTGCTGAGACTAAGAAAGAGCCTGCAACCAGAAAAGTTGCTAGTAATACATATAAATGAGACTTCAGCAAGTGTACATTCTTGCCAAGGAATTTCTCAATCAAAAGAGGCAGGGTGTGCAACATAGCTGTTACTCCTGTTGTGAACTTTTACTCGCTCGGCGGCATCTCAAATGAGGGAGGCAGCTCTAGCTTACAAGGGTATGTTTTTGAGAATTCTAAGAGAAAATTAGGGTTTCAGTGATCACAGTCGGTTGACTTCCGAACGGAATAAGGGAATTGGACAGAAAAAATCATCCCATAATGTTTCAATGAACAAAGCTTTCAGGGGGACAGTCAGTTCCATTTCTATATTCTTCTAGACTCGGAGCTATGCCTGAACTATACTAAACCATGGGACAACTTTTTTTGTCGAAATCCCTAATAAGGCTTTTAACTCTGTCCACAATCCTCACAGATACCCAAATCTTAAAAGCATACCCTTGAAAGGGCAGCTCTGGGGATACTTCCAGTCGCTTGATTTTAATCGGAGCATCTGCTGTGGTGAACTGCCAGTCAACATAATGATTTCGTTGATTTCTACGTTTTTCCCAAGCTGTCACTTCTTGTTTCAAAGTTTCCTGGTCGGGAATAGGTTGATCGAGACATTGACAAGCTAAAATACTTAACTTAATCTCAGCCATATTCAACCAATCCTTGGCGATTGCAAAGGGAAAGAGTAAACTGTAAATAAGTTGAGCGAGAGTTAGCCACCTGTTTTAACGGGTGGCAGTGGAGCGAAATGGGGTTTTAAGCCCATGTATCCTCTATACAATTTCTACATCAAATCATATGGCAAGAACTTCGACTCCTGTAGAATATTTGCATAAGTCTAGTGGCATGATGATAAGGGTAATTAGAGGTGAGACTCCTGCGAAATAGAAACAACGGGCTTTTGCTGTCAGTATGACTATTAATCCTAAGCGTAAAGTTTTGCTCTTGGAGTGTTCCAAAAATAAGTAACAATCTGGCAATCAGCACATTGACAACCGAAGAAGAACAGAAGTACCAACACAACTAGTTTTCTAGCCAAGGTTGATAGGACTCTGTTTACTTTCTTTGGAGTAATCGCGGATAAATCCGCGATTACGGTACTTTTAGGGTACAGAATCCATGCTCTTTTTAAGGCATGGAGATGTCAAACCCTACCCCCAAGCTGGCAGTTAATCGCTCTAATTAATTCGCTGATGCCTGTAATTTTGAGCATGCTGTAGTGATCGACTCGGAGGTTTATGACCGTCGGAGTCTTTTGAGAGTAACCACTGTGGCTCTCAATGAATGAGTAATCATCACCATTAGCCTTAAAAATAGTTATAGGCGCAATGATCTGCCTCTCAGCTAGTTCGCGGAATGTGTACTTGGCTTCATAGGTCTGGTGTACAATTTTCATGATCCGTTTCACCAAATCCAAATCGAGGTTCTTATACATTGAGCAAATGAATGAGGCGAAGCTGTCTTCATCCTTTGCGACCTTCAAACACTCCTCCAGGGCAGGGCCGGTGATGCTCCCTGCAAAAACCGAGAAAAGAATTGTCACATAGACTTTGTTGCTGAATACAGCTTGATTGCCATGAATAGCTCCGTTCTCAGTTCGAACCTTTGGCGAGCCTGGAGCGATCAAAAAGAGATTTTCCACGCGCTCACCGGACTGCTCAAGCTGATGGGCAACTTCAAAGGCTACCCGTGCCCCAAAGGAATATCCCCAGAGCGTATAGGGACCGACTGGTTGAATACCTTTTATTTCTTTAATGTCTTCTGCGGCCATCTCACTAATGGTGGGAAATGGCTCCTCGCCTTGGTTGATTCCATGGGCCTGGACACCGTAAAAGGGTCGATTCATATTTATTTTTTCTGCTAGCAACCTCAAATTCATTGGGTAGCCCCCGAGTCCAGGCCAGCAATAGATAGGACTCTTTTCCCCCGTCGATGATAAATTTATTAGACGCGAAGAAAGTTCAACTTTATTACTATCGACCTTACGAGCTAGCTTCTCGATGGTTGGAGCTTCAAAAATAGTATGCAAAGGCAAGATACGATTAAACTCTTTGTTGATCTTGTTGATCATTGCTACAGCAATCAGTGAGTTGCCGCCGGATTCAAAAAAATCGTCGCATATCGAAACAGAATCCCATTTCATCGCCTTCTTCCAAATCTCGCTTATTCGCTGTTCGGTATTTGTACGAGGTGCAATGATAGACCGTTGGGCCATTTCGTTATTTACTTTGTCCGACACTGCCAGTGCTTTAATGTCGATTTTACCATTGGCAGTAAGCGGTAACTTATCCATTACTATGATCTTGTTAGGCATCATGTAATCAGGCAAAAAGTTGCGTATATCCTCTTTGACCAACTCTGCAGGACCTTTCATCTGGACGGAGTCTTCCTTCATCCCCTCGCTGATCCACTGTTCATGACTGACGCGACCACCAATACCGAAGTAAGAAGCGCCCGTTTCTTCATGACTGGCACTTAGTATCTTTGTTATCCGCTTTGCAGAAGGAAGATCGTTACCAGTTTCAGAGCTATATCCCGAAGACAATAGACCAATACTTTGGTTGTTCATCTGTAGATGTTGAAGCTGCCTGCCGAGCGCAAAATAATTTGCCCATTTACAGCTGCTTCTAGCAATCATAGAGATTCCAAAACTTGCTTGTCCGTAGGTTAGCTGATTGATGGCTATTACATGCCTCTTGAGAATGAGGTCGTCTGAGATTTTTTCCAAGCGACCGTCTTTGTATTTGTATTGACCTACAGGTAAATCAGCGATCTTTCCAGGATGACTTTGCACATAGATATCAACCTCAACCGATTCGGTCGAAAATGGTCTGACCTCAGGCACCACCTCAAAACTGCCCAGATAATAATATTGCTCGTCTGGACATACCAGTTTCTCCCTTACAGCGGGCGTATGCTCAGGATCTCCGATGCCAAGCTTATAGGCTGGAAGAATCTTGTCAAACAGGCCCAACATGTGACCAGTTTCGATTTCAAGAACCTCTTGAATGTTATTTTTATAAACTAGCTCGATCGCTTTTTTCTTTCCAATGAAGTGGAGTTTTATTCGTGTCTCTTCTGTACTATCTATTTCATTTAATAGTACTAATTGATGTTCTCCCGGATGGTAATAGTAGTAACCAGACTTCACACCAGCTATGTTGACTAATTCGAGATACAGTTGCGTTGCATACAATGCACCCGGTGATGCATAAGCGTACTTGGGTAATAGACGCTCTTCGCTGTAAAATGCCCCGAAATATCTCAAAATCTGACCTAATTCTATAAAGCTTAACCTATCCAAGCTACGAGAATCGGTCGAGCTTTTAGTCCGAACGCCAGTAACTCGTTCATCCAGCAACTGCATAATATCAGCTTTCTGGACGGCACCACCCTCGAATAAACGGTAGGATTTCCGAGCAAACGCCAATTGCCGCTGTTCCTCAGTCGGTGTTTTACCTAGAAGATCGATCGCCATCTTGCTAGACACACAATTCTCGTCATCGGTATCCCGATATCCAAGCTTCGACAATTGAGCTTTGACTTGAAGCTTGTTTTTCTTCGACAGATGGTGCTCTCCCTGGACACCCTGATCCATCACAGCAGCTTGCTTAGGACTCAATTCAATACATGCAATCAAATCAGAATATCCGGTACGGGAATTTTTCTTAATTAAAACAGCTGCGTTCTTAACCCAGTCATGTTTCTCAATTGCCAGCTTTACTTCGTCGAGCTCAATCCGAAACCCTCTAAGTTTAACTTGATTGTCTGCCCGCCCAACGAACTGAACAGTACCATCCTTGTTCCAATAGGCTAAGTCGCCAGTCTTGTACAGTTTGGCATCTTCAGAACTCTTCGAAAAAGGGTTGTTGATAAACCTTTCCTTAACCAAATCTGGTCGATTAATGTATCCGCGCGCCAGCTGAACACCACCGATGTATAGCTCACCAGTTTCTTCAACCGATGCTACCGATTTATTGCTGTTGAGAATGTAAAACTGAGTGTTGTAAACAGGAGTCCCAATTGGGATGGCCTTAGGATAATCAGCAATCTTATTTTTATCAACCTTAAAAGCGGAAGCATTGATAGTGCATTCGCTCGGACCATAGAGATTAGTTAAGTCGCATTTTGGCAGCGCTTCGATAGATTCTTGCGCCAGTTTTTTTGAGAGAATTTCGCCGCCGCTGAATACCTGTGTGAGTGACTTGCAATTGTGGAATATGTCGGTATCGAGAAGCGCTTGTAGCAGCGTTGGAACACATTGCAGAGTCGTCACATCATGTCGGATAATAGTCTCAATTAATTGTTCTGGATCTTTATAGGTTCCGGGGCGACTCATAATCACTTTACTGCCACAACAGGACGCTAGAATCTCCCATTGTGCTGCGTCAAAACTCATGGGTGTTTTTTGCAGAACAACTTTGTTTTGATCGAGCTTGCAAACCTCTCGCAGCCAATTCATCTGGTTGACGATACTGCGATGTTCAATCATCACCCCCTTCGGCTTTCCTGTACTTCCGGAGGTATAAATGACATAAGCTAAGTTGTCCGAATCCAAACCCTTGCTGAGTTCATCCTGTCCAGTTATGCCAGATGGTATCTCAAACTCATCGACCTCTTCGAGGGTAACAATTCGCGTACCTGGGGGCACCAGTTCCGCCAACCTAACGCGCAGCTTTTCCTCTGAAAAAACAATTTTGACGCCTGCATCCTCGACCATATATCTCAAGCGGTCTTCAGGATATTCTGGTGATAATGGCAAATAAGCACTGCCTGAGAACAGAATACCCCAAATCCCAACGATTAACTCAAGGGACGGCTCAAGGAAAATACCTACACATTCATCTACAGCTGCACCAAGATGCAGAAGATACGAACCCAAACGCGAACTCATTTCCGCGAGTTCTCGGTAAGTTAAAGATTCATGAGTACAATGATCGCAGACAACCGCTTCTCTGTCTGGCTGAGCCTGCACTTGCTCTCGAAACAAGTCAAGAAGAGACTTTGCAATTGAATCTTTTGACTCTGTGTTATCTAGCTTTTTAAGAGGTAAGTTTTTTGTTGGCATAGCTAATTTCAAATGTTGTAAAACAATGGGTTGACCTAGGCTATTTAATAATCAGAGAAATTAAAATTTAATGACTAGATTCTGAAAGAGCTTGAAAGCTTATTTGCTTTATTTGCTTGTTCCCTAGGTTTTTCATATATACATAATATCTCGTAGCCAATTAACTATTTTTAGGTAATCTCCTAATTAATAATTAACTATTTTTAGCTCCTTTTAGAGTTGGCACTGGTCAATTAAGATGTGTTGACAGATAATAGATACTTAGTAAAGTCTAATATCATGAAATGGTTAGCGATCGCATATTTAAGTGATGCTAAAGTCAATTAGTAAAAGCATTATATTTTATTTTGACTGTCAAAACTGTTTAAGTACCGTTAGGAAACAATGAGTTAAAAAAGTTTGTCTCATGGAACTGAAGCTTAATAGCAGCTGGGATATTTACTTTAACAACTACATATTTTTCATCTTCTTTCATTCACTTAAGAGCCTAAAATACAAAGTTTACTAAAAATCATTTTTAGGGATATTTAAGATTGTTCCCAGTGAAATTTAGGAAGTTAAGTTAGAGGATGTCTGAAAACGTAAGGATTCAGGTAAGCGGGGGATTGACAAATTGGTAAGTTACTGCCAAAACTTGTATGTGCTTTCCTATGATCAAGAGTTTGAATATCGAGTACTAAGACAAATTGGCTTTAACCAGGATGATGCCAAAGGCATTCTGCTAGAAGTGTATATTGCCAGTGAGGTGGCGAAAGTGGTAAAAAAAGAAGCTAGCGGGACTTTAAAGATGTTTGAGGGGCAGGAATCTTTTAAATTGCTGCTGTTGAGCAAATTTTTGCCGATTATGAGTATATCTAGTATTGGTAAATCCTTATGCTTGACGCTACGCTATCTGCGTAGCGCAGTTCTTCATAAGAAAAATGTTGAAGATTATATTATTCAGAGAACTGTTGAATGACTTATATCTTACCTCTCGATAGGATTAATATTGCTCAAATTTTTCAGCGATCGCAATACCAGAAAGCCCGCCCTGCCTAACTTATAGGTTGCTTGTCACCCCGTCAGGTCAGTGCCAGCGAACTTCCTATTACACCTACACGCCAACTGTTTGCCTTTCTTGCTTTTGAATTTCCTCTAAAAATACATTCATAAATTCATCTACTGAATCAGGATGTTTGCCTGTGATTAATCCCCCATCAATATACATTGTTTTAGTTCCATCACCATCAAACATAACGATGCCTCCTGCATTTTGGACATCGCAAATCAGGTTATGAGCACAGGTAACTTTGCGATTTTTAAGAAGTTCTGGTGACGCACAAAATAGCCAAAGGCTATGGCAGATAGTGCCAATCTTTAATTGATTAGCATCCATAGCCTTGACAGCTTTTCGGAGAAACTTAATAGCAGGAGCTTGATTCGGTTGACCGAGTTTAGGATGCGCTTCATACCGAAGGCGATCTGTTGCATAGGCACCGATTAAAATAATGCCTTTATAATCTGTAGGATTAATATCGTTGACTTCTACTGTAACCGTAACTTCTTCTGTCAGTTCGTTTCCTTTGAAGGTTAGTTGTTCTTGATTCCAAAGATGAGATATGTACTCTACTTCATAGCCATTGGCTGGAAAAAACTCATTGAATCTTCGGAACTCAGTGTCGTCGAAATGCTCTTCAATAAGTACACCAATTTTTCCTTTAGTCTGGGAAATTGTATTTGTCATGTCTATTTTTCTCATAACAACTATATAGATCTCAAAAACCTCTAGCCAAAAAGTAAGATTTTAGCAGACCGACTCTGTATTATTGTCGGGTCAAGTAGTCAGATTTATTTGCTCTTATTTAAGACTTCCAGAGCGAGAGAGTTTTAGCCAGTGAAGATTGAGAATTTAACTATTTTCTGGATGAAAATTTTTCTGTGGAAGAAGATATAAATTTTTTCTTTTAAGAGGTAAAAGTTAAAAGGTAAAAGGTATGTCAATTTTAATTTTTGGGTGAATCCGAATCACTGAAGTTAAGCCAACTCTTACCACTAATCACTCTTACCTCAAAACTCTCCAAGGTTTAGGTAGGGCTGTTTCAAAATGGGAGCTTGTTAAAGATTTTGGATGATAGGGAGATAGGGGAGTGGGGAAATGGGGCAATAAAACATAATTTTCTTAAAAATAAGCCCCGATAAGTTTTTAAAACTTACTCATTTTTCTGGTAAGGAAGGAGCAAAAAAT
>JAAUYH010191352.1_pt1 | contig 16399 bp, 14 predicted proteins | sample 7278061 | NCBI WGS metagenome assembly JAAUYH01 (sample SAMN14350203, study PRJNA611818) | marine sediment metagenome | isolation source: surface marine sediment (0.6m) | place: French Polynesia: Moorea | collected 2018-08 | reverse complement strand
GTTACATCAGCCCCTTTACGCCAACACTCCAAGGCAGCATCCACAGCGGAATTGCTCGCACCAATTACTGCAAGTTTCTGACTGGCATAGTAATGCGGGTCTTTGTAATAGTGAGATACCTTGGCTAGATCTTCTCCAGGCACATTCAACATATTGGGGAGGTCATAGAAACCGGTAGCTATAATTATGTTATTGGCCAGGTATTCGTTTTTGTCGGATTCAATATGAAAGAGATCCTCTTTTTTCTCAATCTCTTTTACTTTCTCAAAGAGCTTTATTTCCAGCTTATTAGATGTCACAATTCTCCGATAGTATTCCAGAGCCTCATTTCTTTTCGGTTTTGCCTCCTTGCTAATAAAGGGGATATCGTCTATTTCCAATCTTTCAGAAGAAGAAAAGAATTGCATATTAACAGGATAGTTAAATAGTGAATTCACAATTGTACCTTTTTCAACGATCAAATAGCGCAAGCCTTTCTTCTTGGCCTCCAATCCACAAGCAATACCTATGGGGCCTCCTCCTACAATTAAAATATCCAGTGGTTCCATCCTAATTTTTAAACGTGTAAAAGTACAACAGATTTTACATCTCAGGAAAACAGATCCTTATAGAAAATTAAATTGTACACGTCCATAATAACAATCTGTCTTTTTTGTGAACAGGAACATGATTTTTATCATTCTTTTTCAATAGTAGGTAACTGAACTTTAATTCGAAATAAAATATAAAGCTAAAGTTATGAATGTGCAGATTGAAGTTCCGGTTTCTAACATTATGACGAAAGACGTTATATCTGTAAGTGTGGAGGATGGTTTGGACAATGCTGAGCACCTTCTCAAAAAACATAAGATCAGACATATCCCGGTTACAAATGCAGGGAAACTGGTAGGGATGCTGAGTATTAATGATATCCTGCGGATAAGTTTTGCCGATGGGGCATATAGGGAAGAGGAAGATGTCTCTGCCTCGATCTACGAGATGTTTTCTATTCGGAATCTGATGCGGAGTAAATTGGAAACCGTAGGTCCGAACAATACAATTAAGGAGGTAGCAGAGAGGTTTGTAATCAGTGAATACCATTCGCTACCTGTAGTGGAAAATGGACGTCTCGTTGGGATAATTACAACTACGGATCTTATCAATTATCTTCTAAAACACTGTTAAGCGACACTAACTGCAGCTAAGTCGGCAATGGTACTTTTAGGATCTTCGGACCTGAAGACAAAACTTCCGGCTACAAGGACATCTGCACCCATGGCAACAAGCTTTCGTGCATTCGATGCATTCACACCACCATCAATTTCTATCAGTGCTCCCGACTCTTTCTTAATGATCAGTTTCTTTAATTTGCGGACCTTGTCATAGGTATTCTCGATAAATGACTGCCCGCCGTAACCCGGATTCACACTCATAACGCATACCAGATCTACCTCATCAATGATGTCGTGTAATACACTCACCGGCGTATGGGGATTGATGGCTACCCCTGCCTTCATACCTTCATCTTTTATAGCTTGAATGGTTCGATGTAGATGCGTCGAAGCCTCGTAATGGACCGTTAAGATCTGAGTGCCTAATTGTGCAAAAGTCTTAATATAGCGATCCGGATCAATGATCATCAGGTGAACATCTAAAGGTTTGGTCGCGTGCCTTGATATTACTTCCAAGACTGGCATTCCGAATGATATGTTGGGAACGAAAACACCATCCATTACATCGATATGGTGCCAATCAGCCTCACTCTCATTCACCATTTCCACATCTCTTTGTAAGTTACCAAAATCTGCAGCTAGTAAGGAAGGAGCTATTTTAATTTCTGTCATGTAAACAATGCTGGAAGTTCAGAACAAAATTAATCAATTGATACGACTTGTAGATCGCACAGGTTTTATTATTGCGTATTGTGAGTTGGGGTCGTGATGAAAAGGAAATTCCATCAGTAAATTTTTATCTTTGAGTAAATCACCTATCCAATCAAAATGTTATGAACAGACGAAAATTTGTGGGCGGGGCGGCGGCTCTTGGCGTTGGCACTGCACTCCTGGGTTGTACGCCCAAACAGGAAACAGAAAAGGCTTCAATGTCCGCAGCCAGGAAGATCAAGCACAATCCTATCGGGGTATCAACATATTCGTTCTGGCAGTTTAACGGTCCGAAGGAGGATACACCAATTGAAACTTGTATAGACAAAGCTGCAGCTATGGGATTTGATGGGATAGAGTTATTATTGGTCCAAATGGCATCTGAAGAGAATAGTTATCTCCAGGACCTAAAGAAAAGAGCCTTTCACGCCGGCCTTGATCTTATGGGATTCTCCACACATCAGGGTTTTGTAAATCCTTCTGAAGAATACCGTAAAGAGAATATTGAGCTGACGATACATCAAATAGAACTTGCTTATAAACTCGGGATACCCACTATGCGGTTAAATACAGGCAGATGGGGCACTTCAGAATCGTTTGATGTACTAATGGCCAATAAAGGGATAGAACCTGCTATTGAAGGTTATACTGATGAAGATGGTTATGTTTGGGTGATAGATGCTATAGAGAAGTGCCTGCCAGTGGCCGAACGTTGTGGTGTGGTTTTAGGTCTTGAAAATCACTGGGGTCTTGGAAGGACAGCTGAGGGGGTGAAACGCATAGTAGATGCAATTGATAGTCCCTGGCTAAAAGTCACCTTAGATACAGGAAACTTCCTGGAAAACAGGGACGAACAATTGGCAACCCTGGCACCTTATGCCTACCTGATACAGGCTAAGACCTATTTTGGGGGTGGAAAATGGTATACTTTGGACATTGATTATCCAAAAATTGGTCAAATGATGCGCGATCTCAACTACAGGGGATATGTTTCTCTTGAATTCGAGGGTAAGGAAGACCCGGATCTTGCCGTGCCGAAAAGCCTGGAATTACTGAGAGAATCCTTCTATTACGAGCTTTAATACAACCTTGAGAAAAGCGATATCATCATAAATGAAAAAACTCCGGTAATCAGCCGGAGTTTATTCATCAATCAAAAAACGAACAGTCATGATTAACTGTTGCTAGGTGTTACAAGGTACAATTTTTATACCAGAATTCCAATTTAAGGTATATTTAACGTACCGGTAGTTCTGGCTACTAACCCAGATAAGTTTTTAGAATCTTGCTACGCGAAGTGTGTTTCAATCTTCGGATAGCTTTTTCCTTAATCTGACGGACACGTTCCCTGGTAAGATCGAAAGTTTCTCCGATCTCTTCCAAAGTCATGGAGTGCTGTCCTGCTAAACCGAAATACAGGCGAATTACATCTGCCTCCCTAGGTGTTAAGGTTTCCAAAGCCCGCTCAATCTCTGTTCTAAGAGATTCGTGTAAGAGTTCTTTATCGGGATTGGGCGACTCACCACTACGGAGAACATCGTAAAGATTTGAATCTTCGCCATCGATTAATGGGGCATCCATGGAGACATGTCGACCAGAATTCTTTAGTGACTGTTTCACATCTTCCACAGTCATATCCAATTCTTTCGCAATCTCCTCAGCAGAAGGAATGCGCTCATGCGCCTGCTCGAGGAAAGCGAATGTTTTATTGATCTTGTTGATCGAACCGATTTTATTCAGGGGCAACCGTACAATTCGCGATTGTTCTGCCAATGCTTGTAGTATAGACTGGCGTATCCACCATACGGCGTAAGAAATGAATTTAAAACCACGGGTTTCATCAAAACGCTGTGCAGCCTTAATAAGTCCCAGGTTTCCTTCATTGATCAAATCAGGAAGTGTCAGTCCCTGATTTTGATATTGTTTAGCCACGGATACAACAAAACGCAAATTGGCCTTGGTCAACTTTTCAAGTGCGGCCTGATCGCCAGCCTTGATACGCTGTGCCAATTCTACTTCCTCGTCTGCAGTAATAAGGTCAACTTTTCCAATTTCCTGCAAGTATTTATCCAAGGAAGCGGTTTCCCTGTTGGTTACCTGTTTTGTAATCTTTAATTGTCTCATCTAAATCTCCTTTCTATTAAGTTTATAGTCCTCGACTGCATATACTTATACGTAAAAAACAGCTAAATGTTACAAATAGGTTACTAAATTTTGATTTTTAAGTTAAAATGTATCAAAAAACCCCTAAAAATAGGGGTTTTCATATCAATTTATAAGGGAACTTACTTATCCCGACGTTGTTTATGATGTTTCCGGTGTCCGCCTCCTCTGTCACTTCTGGGAGGTCTTTCCCGGAATCCCTCCGGTTTGGGTAACAGAGCTTTTCGAGAAACTTTCTCTTTACGCGTTCTAGGATCTATTCCGAAGTATTTCACATCCAACACATCACCTAGGTTCACAACATCTGTAACCTTATTGGTGCGCTCCCATGCTATTTCCGACACGTGTAATAAAACCTCATTGCCAGGAGCTTCGGTATATTCTACAACAGCACCAAAATCGAGGATCTTAATGACTTTTACTTCATAAACACTACCCTCTTCCGGTTTAAACGTAAGACTGTCTATTTTGGCCAGTACTTTGTCTATGCCGGCTTGGTCTGTACCTAAGATCTCTACCATTCCTTCTTCTGTTACAGGATCTTCATTGATGACAATGGTAGTCTTGGTTTCTTTCTGCAACTCCTGGATAACCTTTCCACCAGGACCTATCAATGCACCTATATAATCCCCTGGGATAGTAGTGAAGACCATTTTTGGCGCATGTGGTTTCACATCAGCATTGGGTTCTGCTATAGTATCTGTCAATTTGCTTAGAATATGTAGTCGGCCATCTCTGGCTTGCTTCAGGGCCTTTACCAAAATCTCGTAAGATAGACCTTTGACTTTGATATCCATCTGGCAGGCAGTAATACCATCGGCAGTACCAGTTACTTTGAAGTCCATATCACCAAGGTGATCTTCATCTCCAAGGATATCGGATAAAATAGCGTATTTCCCTGTATCTGAGTCACTTATCAGACCCATGGCAATTCCTGATACTGGTTTTGTCAATTGCACACCGGCGTCCATTAGGGCCATGGTACCCGAACATACCGTCGCCATGGATGATGATCCGTTACTCTCCAATACTTCGGAAACAATACGTACTGTGTATGGACAATCTTCGGGTATCATTCTTTTTAAAGCTCGTTGTGCTAGATTTCCGTGACCAATTTCTCTTCTCGACGTTCCTCTTATAGGGCGAGCCTCACCTGTAGAGAATGGAGGAAAATTATAATGAAGATAAAAAGTCTCCTCGCCCTCATAGGATGGCATATCAACAATATTTGCCTCCCTGGAGGTGCCTAGTGTTACTGTAGCCAATGCCTGGGTTTCGCCCCTGGTAAATATAGAAGAACCGTGAGTGGATGGAAGGTAATCAACTTCGCACCAGATAGGGCGGATCTCATCTGTCTTTCGACCGTCAAGTCTAAGGCTTTCATTTAAGGTAAGGTCCCGGACCGCTTGTTTCTCGGCTTTGTAATAGTATTTAGTGATGAGTTCACCTAATTCTTCTTGTTCTTCTTCACTAAATGTTTCCAGGATCTCTTCCTTTAATTCGGTAAAGGCCAGAGAGCGCTCTTGCTTGGCAGATCCTCCCTTGGCAATAGCATAAACCTTGTCATACGCCATTTGGTGGATCTTTTGCTCCAGTGTTTCATCTTCAATTTCTGCCTCATACTCCCGAACTTCCTTTTTACCTACTGCCTCGGCTAATCGTACCTGTGCTGCACATTGCACTTTAATGGCTTCATGAGCAAATTTGATAGCCTCCACCATATCCTCTTCGGAGACTTCACTCATCTCACCTTCTACCATCATAACGGAATCTTCTGAGGCTCCGATGACCATATCGATATCAGATACTTGAAGTTGTGCCCTGGTAGGATTGATAACGAATTCGCCTTCAACCCTTCCTACTCTTACTTCAGAAATTGGGCATTCGAAAGGAAAGTCTGATAGTTGGATAGCTGCTGAAGCTGCTAAACCAGCCATCGCATCAGGCATGACATCCTCGTCATGAGACATCAACTGGATCATAACCTGAGTCTCGGAGTGATAGTCCTTGGGAAATAAAGGTCGCAAAACCCGATCCACAAGACGCATAGTAAGTACTTCCCCATCACTAGGTCTTGCCTCGCGTTTAAAAAAACCTCCGGGATATCTTCCCGAGGCGGCAAATTTTTCACGGTAGTCAACTGTGAGTGGTAAAAAGTCTACATCAGAAGCCTTGTAATTCGATACTACCGTACAAAGCAACATACATTTTCCAGACTGAACCACAACAGCGCCATGAGCTTGTTTTGCCAGTTTTCCGGTTTCGACAGAGATCTCCCTACCGTCACCGAGGTCAATGACCTCTCTAAATGTTTTTGGAATCATAGATTTTCAATAAGATCCGTTAATAAACGGATTAGTTAAACAATGGTCTGCCGCTTTACCAGCGGCCGTTGTTGTGTTGTTGCGGGTTGTCGACCAATGAAAAACTGTGTGTAAGCTTTTTATGAGGTCCTGTAAATAAGACCTTTAAATAGAAAAAAGGGGAAGATACCCTTCCCCATTTCTTTTATTTTCTGATATTGAGTTCTTTGATCAGTTCGCGGTATTTCTCGATATCTTTTTTCTTAAGATAGTCGAGCAATGCCCTGCGCTTTCCAACCAAGCGAACCAATGAACGTTCAGTATTGTAATCTTTTTGGTTCTTTTTGAGGTGTCCTGTAAGATGATTGATCCGATGTGTGAACAGTGCAATCTGACCTTCCGTAGAACCAGTATTCTTATCAGATCCGCCGTATTTTTTAAAAATGTCGGCTTTTATTTTACTAGTTAAATACATGCCAATATTAGTGTTAATGATTTTTATGTATCCGATTGATTTTCAATCAGGGCGCAAAGATATGAATATTTTTAAAATATACTGAGGCAATTTTTTTTAAGACCTCGTTAAACCTTTGGTTAGAATTAAAGTCCTAGAGCAGTAATGTTAAAAAATTGTTATTATGAAAAGTCTCAAAAAAATGAACTTCGCAGGAATTGTGCTCTTGGCAACATTATTATTTATTTCCTGCGACAAAGATGAATCGACAGACACTGGTGACGACCAGTTTGCACAGGAGGAGTCCTTCGAAACTGCAGACCTCCAGGCTAGCGATGAATCTGAAATGATTTCAGAAGAAATTTTGAGCATAGGTGAAGATGTCTATGCTACCGATGAGATCCTGAGTACATCAAAGGGCTCATATCATTCGGATTTTCTTCCAGACTGCGTAACCATCACAACCGTGATCACCAGTACATCAAAGGAAAAGACCATTGATTTCGGTGATGGTTGTGAACTGCCCAATGGCAATGTTCTCAGTGGAATAATTTACTTAAGTTATTTTAAAGACATGGAATTGGCTGTGAATACTTTAAGTCTTTCCCTGGAGAATTTTACCTTTAACGGGGTAGCGGTTGAAGGCGGTGCCACTATTGAAAGAATGCGTTCTAATGATAGTGGGAATCCTCAATCTGACGCTGTGGCAGAATTTAATGCTGAGTGGCCTGATGGAAGTTCAGCTAGTTTTACCGGAAACCGCACAAGAGAATGGATTGAAGGTTATGGTAGCGGATTTTGGGGAGACAATGTATTCCTAATTACCGGCAAGGGTACATGGATTGGTCCGGCGGGTAATGTATTTGTCAAGGAGGTCATTGAAGCATTGCGTAGGGAGATGGCTTGCAGATTCATAGTGAGTGGTGTATTGGAAATATCGAGGAACGAAAATACTGCGAGCCTTGATTTTGGAGATGGAAGTTGTGATGCAGTAGGTATCTTAACGTATCCCAACGGTGAATCTGAAGAAATATTCCTGAGAAGATTTTTCAACTAAGAGTTGCTGTGAAAAATAAGGGCCCTCAACCAGGGGCCCTTTTTTTATCGGATAGGGTTATTTTGAATCAGATCTATGTAAAGATTTATTTTGTCCTTAAGATCACGCCTATGTGAAATGAAATCCAGGAATCCGTGTTCGAGTACAAATTCCGAGGTTTGAAATCCTTTGGGAAGATCTTTTCCGGTAGCTTCTCTTACAACCCTGGGTCCAGCAAAGCCTATCAAGGCTCCGGGTTCTGCAATATTAATATCCCCCAGCATGGCATAAGATGCTGTTGTACCACCAGTTGTAGGATCGGTACAAACAGAGATATAAGGAATCTTTGCCTCGGCCAGTTGGGCTAATTTTGCCGATGTTTTGGCCAACTGCATTAAGGACAGGGCCGCCTCCATCATACGCGCTCCTCCAGATTTGGATATCATTACGAAAGGAATGTTGTTCTTAATGGAGTAGTCTATGGCTCTTGCGATCTTTTCACCAACCACACTACCCATAGATCCACCGATAAAACTAAAATCCATACATGCAATTACCAGGTCTTTTCCTTTCGACTTACCTACGGCTGCTCTCACAGCATCATTCAAACCGGTTTTTTTCTTTGCCACAGATAATCGGTCCGAATATTTCTTGGTATCGACGAATTTTAACGGATCCTTGGAAGTAAGTTTGGCGTCTAATTCTTTGAATTTGTCATCGTCGAAGAGTATCTCGTAATATTCCTTGCTTCCAATTCGTACGTGATAATCGTCTTCCGGGCTCACGTAGTAATTTTTAGCTAATTCTTCGGATTCGACAATTTTTCCAGTAGGTGATTTATACCATAAACCCCTAGGAGTATCTTTCTTCTCTTCGGTAGCCGTTTGAATACCTTTTTCCTTTCTCTTAAACCAGGCTGTCATTCTCTCTTCGGTTAATCAGTATTACAATGTATTGACATTATTGAGATCCTCAAAAGCTTGTTTGAGCCGCCCTACAAAGGTATTCTCTCCTTCTCTAAGCCATACTCGGGGATCGTATTTTTTCTTATTGGGTTGGTCTTCTCCTTCAGGATTTCCTATCTGTGATTGAAGATAGTCTTTCTTCTCCTGAATATAGTCGCGTACACCCGTCATGAATGCATATTGTAAATCGGTATCGATATTCATTTTAATCACACCGTATCCTATTGCCTCTCTTATTTCCTCCAAAGAGGATCCTGAACCGCCATGGAAGACAAAATCAATATGATTATGTCCAACTCCGTATTTCTCTGTTATGTATTCCTGTGAGTTCTTAAGGATTTTTGGTGTGAGTTTTACATTTCCAGGTTTGTAGACGCCATGAACATTTCCAAAGGCTGCCGCTATCGTAAATCTGGGACTCACTTTAGAAAGTTCTTCATAGGCATAGGCCACTTCCTCAGGCTGCGTATAAAGCTTGGAATCATCAACATCAGTGTTGTCAACACCATCTTCCTCACCACCAGTTATTCCAAGTTCGATTTCCAGGGTCATCCCCATCTTACTCATCCTCTCCAGATACTTTTTACAAATATCAATATTCTCTTCAATTGGTTCTTCAGATAGATCGATCATATGAGAACTATACAATGGCTTGCCGGTTTTGGCATAGTGTTCCTCACTTGCATCAAGTAATCCGTCTATCCATGGTAATAATTTTTTAGCGCAGTGATCTGTGTGAAGTATCACTGTTGCTCCGTAAGATTCAGCCAGCTCATGAATATGCTTAGCACCAGCTACCGCACCAGCGATGGCTGCTTTTTGGTCTTCGTTGGACAGTCCTTTACCGGCATTGAATTGTGCTCCTCCATTAGAAAACTGAATAATAACGGGAGCATTCAATTCAGCAGCGGTTTCCATTACGGCATTTATTGTACTTGAACCAATTACATTCACAGCAGGTAGTGCGAATTCTTTTTCTTTGGCATAATTAAAAATTGCCTGTACTTCGTCTCCGGTGGCCACACCGGGCTTAATATTGTGGGACATAGTGTTTCTTAAATTTTGTTAAAGGGATGAGAGGCAAATGTAATAAAATAATTAGGTCTAAAAAGGATAATTTATTCCTATTTGGACCACAGCATTTGCAAAATTATAGTCGCGGAACCATCTCTTAGACGGCTCCTCCGCAGGGTTGTACGTCTTAAATCCGGTATCGACTCTAAAGACAAAGTAGTTGAAGTCGTATCGCAGTCCGAACCCTGTGCCCAGTGCAATATCTCCCAATGAGCTGAATCCATTAAAAGTAGCATCCGGATTATCCACATTATCCCAAACATTCCAGATATTACCGGCATCTGCAAAAAGAGCTCCTTTTAAACTGCCTGCCACAGGAAATCGATACTCCAGGTTCACTGCAATTTTGAAATTGGCCTCGTTGAAGTCATTGACTGCCTCTGTCTTACCAGGCCCCAGGGAATAGGGAAACCATGCGCGATTGTCATTAGAACCACCACCGAAGTAACTGCGCACAAAGGGAACGCTATTCGAATTTCCATACGGAATGGCTATACCTGAAAAAGCCCTGAAGGCCAGTACATTGGACCGTTTTAAATCCCAGTGTTTTATATAGTTAAACTCGGTTTTAATGTACTGGGAGAATGGTACACCGAATATCTGCAGGTCGCCGTTCTCATTTTCATCGAAGTTGATAACATTGGCCAGGGCAGATAGCAGGTTACCCGCACTTTCTATCTTAAATCCAAAAGAGTAAAAACTGTTGTCATTCAAGTCCACCCTATTGGTTTTGAAGAAATTGTAGTTACTGGCAAATATCAGGTTGTTCTCAGTCAATCTGACGCGCCTTTCCTCAATACTTCGTACCTCCTCAAAATCATCCGATGTTGAACTAACTGTTCCGCCCAGTATCGCGTCTGTAAACCCGGTGGTCCCTTCCGGTATAATTAAGCGTAGTGAATCAACAGAATTACCCGTATTCTCATAAAATTCCGCCAAATTGGGCTCATCCTCATAATTATCCGCTACATCATCCAAATTCTGATAGGTACTTTGGTATACATTGAAGAATCTATCGGGGTTAACATTGCGCACATATTGAATGTTGAGCAGTTCAACGGTGTGTTTCTTGAACAATGACGGAGACCAGTTGTACGCCAGTACATTGTTTAATGTTTGTTTGTCTAGTCCTATATTGTTCTGAAAACTGTAGCCCACGGAGGTCCGGGTTTGTGGTAACATATAGCTTGGAACTATTTTGCCAGTATTTATAAAGGGGAACCATATTCGGGGAAACGTGATATTGATATCTCCTCCGACCTCGGTATAGAAGTCCTCAGTAGAAGTATCGTCACTTAACAGACCAAAGGATCCTCTCGCTGATAGGCTGAGAGTCTCTGCGCCGCCAAAAATATTTCTCGAAAGGAGAGAAGTGCTAATGCCGATACCTATCGTTTCAATATTGGAATGCGTGACATCAAAATCGAGCCCTAATGAAAATTTTGGACGTGCTGCGAGATAGACATTAGAAGTAAGCTTGGTTTGCGTACTGTCTTCAACAAAGACCAGATTGGGATATTTAAATGTGTTCAGGTTGGTAATCTGCCTGAGTGTCCTTATCCTGTCTATCTCTCTGTAAATGCTATCTTTCCTCAGAAAGATCGCATTGGTAAGCGCTTTGGGCTTATAGCGCAATTTACCGGTATAATGGATTAGGTAATTGTCGTATTCAATAGTTTGAATACTGTCTACATTCATATCAAAACTGTGATCGGGAAAGATATTGATCTTTTCAATTCGATAGACGTTGTATGGAGATCGGGTAATTGCAGTATCGCCTCTTCTTCTCAAATCCTCAATATTGAGTTCTACCTGCATGCGTTGATCGTCATTGGAAGGTGTGGTATCTCTCAAAATATTGTAGGTTATTGAACTCTCCTGGAAATTATAGACTCCCGAATTCCTGAACAGGTTAGTAAGCCTGGCCCGTTCATTATTGAAGTCTGTCAGATCGAATTGTTTGTTCTCCTGAATCAATGACTCATCGAGATGAAGCTGATAAATGGAATCAATGACCTCGGATGATACCTGAGTGCTAAGGGAATCTATGATATAAGGTTTCCCTAACTCAATATTGTAATTGATCATGGCCCGTTGCTTTTGCTTTAAGGGCTCAATATCATATGTTGCTCTGTTGTTGAAGTATCCTTTGCTGTCATAGTAAGCACTAAGACGGTTTGTCGTCTTCCTGGCTGCTGCAGTATCGATCACCTCAGGGGCTTCGCCTATCCTCTTAAACCATACGCTATATCCCTTCACCAGAAACGACTCTCCCAGTCTATTTACCTGTTTCCTGGACAAGATGTTCGAAAGTCGAGGCTCTCTTTTCTCTTTGCGATAAAGCCAGGCCTGATAAGAGGAATCAGGATTAACCTTAGCTAAATTATAGATATTCAATCTTAACGGATACCCCAGCACTTTGCTATTTGGTTCCTGTACGATCAGGCTTTCAATGTTCGCGTCCTTGACTTTTACCTGATCGGCAAAGATGTTATTTTTAGTGAGCAGAAGTTCGTTTTCACCCACACGTCGAAGGGTGTTACAAGATGAGATGAAGACCACTATGGATAATAAACCTATTTTTACAAATCTGTTGGTAAAGCCCCTATGGATCTTCATAGAACCCAAAATTACACTATTTGAATGGTTGTTAAAAACCAAATAAAATTTATAAAAAGTCTACAGCAAAAAAAGTACCGAACACAACACGGACTCTTTGTCGCAGAAGGTGTGAAGTTGGTTAGTGAACTTGTAAGTTCCACATTATCAATGAGAAAGCTTTATAAGACTGCCAATTTGATTAGTGATGATATTTTTATTGAAGCTGAAATAGTTACGGAATCCGAGCTCCAAAAAATGAGTGGCTTAAAGAGTCCGAATAAGATTCTCGGGGTCTTTGAGATACCCCAACCCGAACCACTTGATTTCAACGACTGGGTTTTAGCCCTCGACAAGGTCCAGGATCCGGGAAATTTGGGTACAATTATCAGGCTATGTGACTGGTTCGGTATTAAGCACTTGTTGTGTTCAGCCAATACGGTGGACTGCTATAACCCTAAAACACTTCAGGCAACCATGGGTTCCATTGCAAGAGTTAATATTGTCTATGACTCTATTTCAGATGTCGTAAAAAACAGTGGGTCCTCCTTATTCGCCACATTCATGGATGGACACTCGATATACGAACAGTCAATGCCGGATAGAGGGATCTTACTTTTGGGCAACGAATCACATGGAATATCAGATCAACTGCGACAACTGGCCGATTTTAAGATAGCCATACCGCATTATGGATCTTCTGAAATTGAGAGCTTGAATGTGGCAACTGCCACGGCAATTTTGCTAAGTGAGATTAGAAGAAGTGCTACTCGAAAGTAAAGTTTACGAAGATTCCACGCGTAAACAGACCGTCAATATTTCCGGTCCATGGGCTGTTAGGGTCATTATCTGGTACCAACTCATCTGTTATTGCAAAAATACCTCTGACTGAGGGTGTAAACTTAAAGTATTCTGTATAAAAATCTATCCCGAAACCCAGTTCATAGTTGAAGACGTTATTCTTCATTCTGAAGGTACCACTGCTATTATCGTCCAGGCTATCCTCATTAGATCCCAAATTCAGTGAGGTGGAAAAACCACCTGTTATAAAAGGTTTCCAGTTTCCAATTCGAAGTGTACTCACCTTTAGCAGAAGTGCAAAATTGATATAGGTTGAATTAATCTCCCTGGTACCATCATTTTCAGTATCAAAGCCCTGGAATTGAAGAATTCGTTTGGAGTAAAAAAGACCTGGTTCCAATCGCAGATCTAAAAATTTATTGATGCGCATTTCACCAATAAGACCAACATTAAATCCTATTGAACGGTCTACCAGTATATCGGGCAGGTCATTTTCATATGAAAATTTGAAATCAAAAGAGTTAAAACCAAGAAAATAGCCCCAATTGAGGAAAGCCTTATCTTCATTTTCAAGATTGATAATAGGTTTCTCGTTAAATTGGGCCAGTACAGACGGGGCCCACAGGAAAAGAAAGCCTGTTATTAATATTAGGAATCTTCTCATTAGTCTATTTGATAGCTGTGTATATAGTGGCCACACCTAAGGTCTGGGGCCGGTTCTCCATAGCTATAAACCCGATTTTCCCTAAAATATTGTTGAAGTTTTCGCCATAAGGAAATGCAGCGGCTGATTCTGACAAATAAGCATAAGCCGATTTGTCTTTTGAAAATACCTTTCCAATTAAAGGCAGTATATATTTTGTATAAAACCTATATAACTGTTTGCTAGGGGATTTGGTGGGAACGGAAGTTTCCAAAACTACGAGTATACCACCTTTTTTGAGTACCCTGTATATTTCTGAAAGACCCTTTTCCAGATCTTCAAAGTTACGCACGCCAAAGGCAACTGTCACTGCATCATATATATTCTCCTCAAAAGGTAGATTTTCACTGTCTCCTTGAATCATTTCCACCCTATTATTCAATCCTTTTTGCGCTATTGTCCTGCGGCCTATTTCCAGCATTCCGTTAGAAAGATCCAGCCCTGTTACTGATTCCACCCCTTTTTCGGCAAATTGAATAGCCAAATCACCCGTACCCGTGGCAATATCGAGTACATTGTGTGCTTTTCTTTTAAGGACCAGAGCCACCACTTTTTTCCTCCATTTTAGATCTATTCCGAAAGTGATTACACGATTCAGTCCATCGTAATCTGTGGAAATATTATCGAACATTTTTTTAACCTGTTCTTTCTTTCCCAAATTTGAATCTTTATAGGGCTTAACCTTTTCGGGCATCGGTCTGATTTTCGCGCAAATATAACACAATGCACTGTACCGGCTACGTAATTATAAATTGCTTGGTAAGTATATTCGATTGGCTTTGCTTTTTTAGAACATTCTAGATTTAATTATTTGTGTAATTTTGATGCCGAATTTTTCCTAGTGTAACGTAGTGCATCTAGGCTGATCACAAATCAAAATGAACTTGAAGTGATCTTTACTTTTCTCAATAAGGAAACCGATCAATGAAGATTATTATTGCTGGAGCTGGCGAGGTAGGCTTTCACTTAGCTAAATTACTTTCTTACGAATCTCAGGAAATAACATTAATTGACACTGACAAGGCCCGACTTAATTACGCCGATAGTCATTTAGACATCAGGGTATTAAGAGGTGATGCAACATCGATTTCCCTGCTGAGGGAAGCCAAGGTAGACGGAAGTGATCTGGTTATTGGAGTTACCTCCTCTGAGACTACGAACATTACGCTCTGCCTGCTCGCCAAACAACTGGGTTGTAAAAGAACAATAGCCAGGATATCCAATACCGAATTTGTGGATCATCGGGAGACTATCAGGTTTTCTGAAATGGGGATCGATGAACTTATTTCTCCTGAAGAACTCGCCGCATCTGAAATTAAACAGTTGCTAAATCAGTCGGCCTTCAACGATACCTACGAATTTGAGGAAGGAGCACTGATTATGGTAGGCGTTTCACTACCTAAAGGGGCACCTTTTGTAGGGAATGCGGTTAAGGAAGCGGCAAAGATATTTCCTGAGTTGCATTTCATGCCTATAGCCATGCAGCGAAGAGGTACCCAGTATACTTTGATTCCCAGAGGAGATACTGTTTTCAAAGCAGGAGATCAGGTGTATTTTATTACTGATAAGAAAGGGGTAGATGAGCTTTATAAATTAACAGGTAAAAAGAAAGAAGCTATCAAGAACGTAATGATTCTAGGTGGTAGCAAGGTTGGTTACAATGCGGCCAGGGATCTCTGCAGCAGCAAGTTTAATGTAAAGCTCATTGAACTAAACAAGGATAAAGCTTTCGAAATTGCTGATAGTATACCCAATGCTTTGGTAATAAATGGTGATGGCCGAAACGTTGAATTGCTTGAAGAGGAAAGTCTCGATTCAATGGATGCCTTTATTGCGGTAACCGGTAATTCAGAAACCAATATTATGTCTTGTCTTGTTGCGAGATCAAAAAAGATTAAGAAAACGATCGCACTCGTTGAGAATATGGATTATTTTCAACTCTCTCAATCTATAGGTATTGACACGTTGATCAATAAAAAACTCCTCGCAGCCAATAATATATTCAGATATATAAGAAGGGGAGAAGTGGTTGCACTCACAAGATTGAACAATTTGAATGCTGAAATTCTTGAATTCGAAGTGAAGGAAGGTTCAAAAGTTTGTGAACACACGATCAAGGATCTTGATTTTCCCAGATCGGCAATTATTGGCGGTGTTATCAGAAATGGACAAGGGATCATTGCCCTGGGAGATTTTAAAATTCAAAATGGAGATAGGGTAGTGGTTTGTTGTGTTCCTCAGTCAATTTCCAAAATAGAAAAGCTATTCCTGTAGCATGGAACTAAACTCCAGGATAATTTTTTACCTCATGGGCCTGCTTCTGCTTTTCAACGGAGGTTTCATGATATTGGCGGCCATCTTGAGTGCTTTTTACAATGATGGAGCCACTCTCGACATATCTATGGCTGCCATTGTTACCTTGCTTCTGGGAGTGCTTACC
>JAAUYH010174523.1_pt1 | contig 16405 bp, 7 predicted proteins | sample 7278061 | NCBI WGS metagenome assembly JAAUYH01 (sample SAMN14350203, study PRJNA611818) | marine sediment metagenome | isolation source: surface marine sediment (0.6m) | place: French Polynesia: Moorea | collected 2018-08 | reverse complement strand
TTCAGAACTCTTCAGTATTTATATTACCTTGCAATTCTGGCGCATTGTGACTTTTTAGCGTTTGGTGGTGACTCCAAGAAGTTGAGTAGTACTTGCCTGTATATGAAATTCACATTTAAGGGAGGTGTATGTTTTTGCAGTTAAATCTTACGAACACTAAAGATCCCTAGACTCACGGCGTTATAAAATATGTTTCGAATCGATTAAATGCATCCTCAGGTCTCAGAAGACACTATTTAACGGACAAAATCCTTCTGAAAAGCAAATAGAATCACCAAGATACCTATACTGACCACGGTTTCTAAGGGACCAGTTAATGAATAACCCACAGTTGTAATTCGAAGGGATATTTGCAGCTCAATTTTTAAACTACTGTGGTTTCCAGTGAAAATAATTATCTCTTAGCCAGTGTCTCGAAGTGTACCTGGCGCTCTGGTTACGAATTCTTGACGATTCTTTTCGTGAACTAGTCAGTACAGACGTAGTCCTAATCCTAGTCCGAAGAATCTATTTATTCTTTCATTGTCTAGAATTTGCTCGTATCACCGTGTGTAACACCTTCATACCCTTCCGAGATGCATGCGTGCAGGATTTGTTCAACCCGAACCTATATCTTTCATTTAACCACATTGCCATTATAGCCAATGTAATTATTGTCATGATCACATTGTCATATCAAAGCCGTTGTCAAGGAGCGCACAGCTGTATCGTGGTTCATTCAAACAGAAGTCAACTTTCAAGTTATGTTAAACCGAGTGTTGATTGCCCTTTTTCCTGGAAACTGGATTGGAGATACGATCAAAGTTTTTTCACCTCCAGGATACATAGAGGTGGAAATTTCTGAGGAAAGCCGCGGAACGGAACAAATTTCTGTGCTGATCGATCCGAACGTATTCGTTTTATTGCAGCGAAGTTTAGAATGCATTAAGTCAATTTCAGAGATCAACCCCAATCAATCAGGAAGAGTGACTATTCAAGTAGAAGAATTACTCAACTATTCTAAATGAGTCCAGATAATTTTTGGGTACTATTTTCGAAATTTTTCTGTTCATTTAATAGTCTGTCGAATTCATTACTGTCACAGCTTGGTGTCATCATTTTCATAATTGTCGCTAATCAACAAGGAACCAACCACATGGAATGAATTCTCCACTTTTTCGAGCATGTGTACTAAGAAACATGGGTTTGTTCGATTTTGATTCATTCAACTTTTATTCATTCTATTCTTTAATTTTTGAGACCAAAAAGGCAGCCTATTGGAATTGTGATGCAAATCAAATAAAAAATACACGAGATATTTCGGATAATTCTGTCCATAATTATAGCCTGTTTCTTATAGCAGTGCATTATTCATGGAAAATTTGTTTTCAATTTAGTATTACTGTTCCCAATTTAATTTCATAACTCGTATTTTTGAATATAATGCTCAGAATATTTTGATACGCTAAAGCGTTGTCAATATCTTAAGTATATTTATAATTGCAACTTTTTTCCAGTAGCCGAGAAAACTGGCATGTGAGCTACCCTCCAAAAAACTATTCCTAATTATTATACTCTTTACTTTCTAGAAAGTACTTACGCCAGCAGTGGTTTGTAATACCGACCCGATCTTGCTGAAATTAATTCTATTAGGCTGCATCGACGCAACCAAACATGATAGGCACCACACGTGGCGTAGGTTGACTAAGATATTCCTTCAGGCAGCTAGCGTGATATAGATTTATTCTCCAAATTTACGAGAAGAGGCAGGTTCTTGATGTGTAATAACTCGTAACAGTCCTTTTATTTGTACTTCCTTTAATTAGAATGAAGATTGATTGACTTTTGCCTTTTTCCACGGACACTGATTTGTTGCAGTAATGTGCTTCGAATAATAGGGGAATCCTGCAATTACTGAATGCATGAAACAGTTATGGATTTCCGGATAATTTTTTGCCAATGCATCAAAGTTTTGTATCAGTTGAAGAAACTGAGGTACGAATCACCTAATAATCAGAAGTGAACCACGAGGTTGGTGATCTGGTATCGCACTATTGAAAATTTATGCGGATTCTCCACGAAGCTGTGTTCGTAACAGGCATGATCTATCACCCCAGTTGCGAAGAAACGAACGATGAATAATTCTTTCGATTCTGGTGATTGAGATGCTTGGGGAAAATAAATATCCGAGCCCAATTATTCAGTAATATTGCTGTTCCATTTATTTTTGTTAACGCTGCTAACAGCTTCTAACGAAAAAATGGATTGACTTGAACCATCGATATTTGTTCTACCGAAGCAAACATCGACGTAACACCGCACAGAAGAGGGCTGTTCACGCATCCCACAGCGTGGCAGAACTTGAAGATTTGGATCATGATCATGAACACGGCTTTTTTCATTGCGCCTGTAATTAAATAGAAACGTACCACTGAACTACTGGCCTTCTATTCCTCTGAACTATCGCAAATCTGGTGCTCATCAACTAAAGTCGCGTCTAACGAGCTATTGATTGCAACTCAGTTATCGTTCCCGTAGTATCCTGGTTCGAAATGTACAGTCCCCCTTATGTGTCTGGAAATTTATTGGGTGCTTTACAGTTGCCGGGAGAGTGCCTTTGTTCAATTCATTGTTGTTCTAGGTGTGCACACCACATGCAGTTCAGTTCTCCGAGACCGATTTCATCTGCATATCGTAATTGGTCACGTTGAGGTATTGAAGTGGGAAATACTAGGCTAGCAAAGTGCAAGAAACATAATTTCTCAACCCAAACTGAGTCGTGCGTAGTGTGCTGTGTTCCCACAACACCAGGTGATGGGGGCTGCTCGAACAATCAACTGAGCACTCACTCATCATTGCACTAGCTATGATTTCATAGCACGTCAAACAGCATCTATTATTAGGGACGTCCGCAATTCTACTGTACTTCAAAATAAATGACATCAACAGGGCACGCCTTGTTGCCTCGCAACACCCATTATAGGAGTTGATGCATCCGGGGAGACACTCTATCGAGCACGAAAGGCGTTGGGAATGTGCACGATACGACGAGAGCGAATAGTACTTTCCCTTGTACTAGTTTCCGCCATATTTACTTGTGTGCATGCGGCGCAAACCACCGAGCAACGTCGCCTCTGCCTGCATTTTGGCAAGCGTTGCTGGGCCGCAAGGAAGGCGAACAATGCAACGGCGGCGGTACTGCAATGCGCCGAGTGCAGTACTCGTTGTCATGCGGACGGCACGGCCGACTCCCTGCGACGCGCTGCGTACTGCCGGTGGGTGTGCGACGAAGTGAAGTGTAATACGTTGGTGTTCAGCGCGCGTGAACTGCAGTCGGGCAAGAGAATGGTGCTGCAGCGTGGGAAACGAAGTACTACAGCGCGTATGAATTCCGACGTTACACCGTCTACAACGAGTAACGTCAGTACGAGCGTCAACGTGAACGCAAGACAAACATCTCCCTCATCCAACACTGACAAAAAGAATGGCACGACGTCACAGGTGGCCGACCAAGCTGATGATGAATCGCACCCTTGGGTGTGGCTCGGGCCTGTGATGGGTGCGGTCGCGACTGTGTTCGGTGCCGTGATTACAGTCTATGCTGTACGCGACGTCACCACACCGGAGGTGAGAGTACATCCATCGAGGGTTAAGCGCCCTAACATGCCCAGAGCTCCACCTCTGCTAGGCGTTAATGCACCGCGGACGGTGCCTCACGAATATGCATCGCCATATCGATCCAACTATTTGTGGAAGTGACGGCCTTGACGCGTGTGGCCCGCATACAAATTGTCTTCAATCTCTACTATTATCCAGGCTGTTATTATTATTATTCTCCAATAATTAGATTATCTCATCTTGCTCTTAGTTTTCGTCTAACTACTCCCTCAATAATCACGTTTTGAATAATTCATTTATGACCCCGAGGAGCTAAATGCCTGGATAAGCGGGCCAGTCTCTTAGCTGCAAGACTAAATTTATCGCATGAAGCCTTCCTTCCATAAAAGCGTGTGAAGCTTAATTATACGCTTTAATCGACGTAGCACGCATTAATTTTCTCAGTTGAAAGTGGTTCAGCCGGAATATTCGTTGGCAAGTATTAATTGAATTGGATTATGAAAAGTGCAGGATAAGCAAGGAAGGTAGTCAACTCAAAATAATAAGCGTTTTATCTAATGACTGGAATTTTAGACAACTCGAAGTGTTGCATTCTTCGTAACCGGCTGGCGGTAACGCGCTGGTTAAGATCTCGAATAATTTTTTAAAATCTGCAACTCTATTCCTAGTTAGCCTATACTTTCGTCTCTATTTCTATGTCCAAACTTTTTTGCAGTCAGAAAAAATGTATCGAACAGCTGGCTGTATCACTGCTCTATAGAAGTTTTCTAATTATTTATTTGTTTGAGTGCAGAGTTCCGTCATTCTTGAAAATTTTAGGAATATTCTGATACCATCTAACATAAATGAAAAAACTGCACTATGTTCAAGTCGAGCTATCCTTTACAAAATAATGAATTGAATTAACATTCACATAATTATTTAGCTGAATAGATTTAAGATGGATGAAAAACTTTGTGCAGTAAATCTGGTAAAGACCATCCTCGGTATTTTCCAAGCTATCAAAAGAGCTATCTTATTTACCTTAAGTTTCAAATCTAGAGTCAAAATTAGAAGAGTTAATACGTTCGGTGTTATTTCACGAAGCTTGCTGGAATTCCAACTTTTTTATTTTTAATTTTGTTTTTTAAAAATTTCTTAGCTCGATTTACAAGAAAAATTAAAATATATTCAATACCTGAATTTTGAGTCTTTGTACCTTTCCAATATGAAATGAATTTTCTGTAATTCTTAAATGTTACACGAGATCAAGCAAATGAATGAAATTATTTTCGCTTTTCTAAGAGACTAAAATTCGATGACTGAAAAGTAAGAAGTTCTGTCCCATATTCCAGATTAATTTATTTCAATATCTGTAACTTCGATTTGTATCTACGAATATGCTTTCTTCTCCTTAATTCTTTTAGTAATAAGCATTTTGTCATGCCTGCCTCTGGAATACTGAAAGTGGGATGGCTCCAAGTATTTTTGGTCGTGTTTCTCGCTGCAAATATTATTGTGTTCATACACATGTCAAATAGAGCATTGGGAAATGTATCTGAAATGTCGAATAGAAATGGAATACAATTCGCAGGTTCAAAACATCATCAACATTTAACTGAGTTCAGTAAGAACGAAACAGGCCGAATTGGTTGCCGAAATTTTCCTAAAGGTGGTGAGACTTGTGCTTTCTCGGGAGCAATATGTGTAGACTTGAATGAATCGTTGAATCAAGGCAATAATGCGGGAAACAGGATACCGCAAATATACTTCGTCCATGATAATCACACAGATGGAGCTGGAATTACTCATGACAATTGGTGTGGTCAAAGATTTCGAAGTGCAGACCCGCAGTATTTCGGCCCACGGATATGGCCTCCTCCTACAGACGTAATATCGCCCAGATGGTCATGTTTGAGAGCTAAGTGGAGAACTTCTAATTCACTTTTTCGAAATAAATCTCGGCCTGTGTCAATTCGGTGGGTTCCGAATTTATCGATTCTCAATTTGGACTATGAGCGCAATAGTCATAATAATCATTACTTAATGGACATAATATGGCTCTTAGATTTAAAATTATGGAGAAATAGCCAATCTAGTAGTTTCACGCAATTACGCGAAATATTCACACAGCAAACGCATTTCATGTTTCCACAATCTAGAGATGATTTCATGACTCAGACAGAAACAGACATTAACCGACTTTTATTTACACTAATTTTCGGATTGAATCCTTTAGAATTGTATCGAAATCAAACAAGAGATGAAGAGACGAAGAGAATCACCACCAAGCCATTACTGGAATCGTATCCTGAACTAGATAAGAAAATAATCTTCGCCCGAAAAGGGGATACCAATGAAACAAATTTAAAATCATCAAAACCGGATGATTTAGTTTGCACAACTAAGCTATATGCGGGAGCGAAATTGGGTAATCTGGGACATGAACGTGTATGTACTTACATAAGAGAATCTTCGTATAATTTATACGGAGTCAAAGTTCCTGAAGAAGAATACCCGAATACCGGCTATCTTTGGATAGATCAGCCACCACGCAGAGTGATTGTACTCCATCGCCACGTTACTCGAGGATTCAGAAATCTTGAAAAGCTTGTAAAAGAACTAAACAGAACATCAGAAAAATACAATTTTGAATTAGAACTTCACACAACTGACGAACTGAAAACCGCTGAGGAGAATGTTAAGTTTTTCTCACGAGCCGGAGTCTTACTCACGACTCATGGTTCACAATCTATGGGAGCTATGTGGATGCCGAGGCATTCGGCATTAATTGAAGTGTTTCCTCCAGTATACCATGATTATTCGTTTAAGCTTCTCGCTTCAACTTGTAACATTCAATACTTTGAACTGTACGGGAAAATGCCTAAAGAACTAAAGAAAAGATATAAAGAATCTTGTAGTGATAAGTTGAGTTCACACTACAGTCAATGTACAGAATTAAAATCTGAAGCAATCTTAGTCGATATTCAAAGTACGATCAAAACTGTACTACTCGCATTAAGAAAAATCGGACATGAAATGCAATTCCCTGAATTTAATTTGGAGTAGCTTACTTCGAGATGTGCGAAAGTGAGCATGAATTTTAAAATCAATTTTTGCGATGTGAATATCAATTAATTTCGTAAGCTCGGTTAATGTATTTTGTCTTACTGTGGCACGATCACAACAAAAAGACTACTGTCAAAGTAATTCAACTACAATTTTTATGCATTGCCAAATTCTATGGACAACTAATTTGATTTTTTTTCCTCGAATCATTTCTCTAAGATCGGTAAATGCTGCCAATCGACATGAAAGGATTCAGTACAATAAAATGGCTTATATTTAAAACAAAAAGAGGCCATATTTATTTGGTAAAACAATCTTCACTATTCTCGGAGCCATCAATAATTCGATTTGAATGAATGATTAGTGACATTATCTAAAAATCAATGAAAATGTGTTTAAGTTTAATCAGAGTTACAAGTTCATGTTTTACAGACCTAGTTTTGAAGTGGTATCTAAATAATTATATCACTATAATTCGTGTGAAGTAAGAGTGTTTCGAAAATTTTCTTCAATCACGTTATTTGTTCTTCAAACTTATTTTTAGCATTTACTGCAGATCAAAGTACACAATATTATACTACAATCCTTGAGCAATAGTGGAGTAGTACTGGAATCTCTTATTTTGTTTTAATTCGATAGTGATGCAGGAAGATAAAGTTTAGAGGATGCTTTGACTTTGGGAGCTAAAAATGGACTACTGCGAGTTTCGTGTAAATTTGGGATTAAGTTTTTGATAACATTCCTACTCTGGGTGATATGGAATTTTCTAAATTTCTTTTGTAGGAACTGTCAAATTAATGAGACTCAGGACTTGTACTTAGGTTACATGACGAAACCAGGTTACAGTTTATGATTTATTTTTTGGTCACACCTAACCCAATTTTCGTTCACAAAATGATGACCTCATTGCAAAGTAGGAAGTGCCCCAGCACAGCGTGATTTTTGCCCATTCGAAGCGGCAGTCATATCAGAAAGAATAGAACATGCAAATCATTCCCAGGATTACAAAATTGTCGCACTATTCTTCATAGCTACTGGTCGCTCTCCGAGCATTGAAGTAGGGGATTCATTTCCGTACCAGGTGCCTTTTAGATTGCCTTCAAAAAAAGCAGAACCATCCATTAAAATTGTGCACTAAATGGATTGGAAAAAGCGTCACGCGTGACGCGGAAATTAGAGAGCCAAAATCGAAGGTACGCACACGTCCAAGATGTGGACAAATGTAAGACGGTCAACCGGCCAGCGTATGTACCGTAGACGGCGCCTACCCGACGTCCATTTCAGGACACCTCTTCTGATCTCGAGCTTGTTTTTCTTGAGATCCATTGCGTATTTCATCCCCGACGGACTTTGTGCGTAGCAACTAAAAATTATATTCGCGCTCTAGCCCAGAAACCGTAGACTAGCTTAGCCTTATCGTCCTTATATCGACGCTGTAGAATCCCTTCAAACCACACAGACGCGCTAATCGTACAATCGTAGCTGTGCCGCGCAGAGAAAATGTGGTGGCACCCAGCAAAAAGTGGCAATAATGACTAGAAGAGGTTGACCTCGTGCCACACACAAATCAGTTCTGTGATAGGCGCGTGAACAGTCGTCGCACCGCTTCCTTGTCTCCGAAGTTGATTATTCGACGTCACATTGAGGAGTTTACGCCATCGAACCGTCACTCTCAGGTTCGATCTCAATCCCAAGGTGACGCCGGAGATGCAGCATACACCCCGCACACTATTTACAATCCACGTTTACGCATAAGCACAAAACTTACTTGCCGCAGCACTACGAGCCTACGCAATAGGAACAGGCTAGCAACTCAGTAGTAGCAGTGCTATCCACCACATACGACTTGCTACCCCTAACTACCTGATGCTCAGTGCGCCAAGAACGAAAACAACACCAGTTACAAGTGCTTGCGAAGTTTAAAGGACCCGAGACCTCGCACGGCGCGGTGGTCGACTGACTGACTGACTAATGAGCGAAAGACGTGGGCAGTTCAGTAGCACGCCTCATTCCAGCGTGTTGCACGCGGAGTGTCGTTAGATTAGTATTCACAACGCAACGGCTTAGTAAAACAGGATAAAACTTTGGTTAACGCCAACGAAGCGAGTCAATGTCAGTTAGCCACCAATCTGCTCTTCTGCATCCCCTACATCCGCGTCCGTCCGAGGCCCATCGGCGGTGCCCCCACCGCTCGTGGCGCCTGCGTTGGTTGAATCGATGACGTTTTCCGCTTTCACTGCTGTCTCGTCACCACTTGGGGTCGTCGACTGCTGTTGTGGAGCGACTTGTGTCGGTTCGGAGTATCCACCCGCAGTTCCCGGCGCTGTGTGCATAACTTGTTGACCTGAAAGAAATAACATTCGTAAAACAAGATATTCCGCTGCACGATTCATCGCTTCCTGTTCCGGCGTTGGCATCACGTGCGGGTTTGCCGCCTTGTTACTCAAAGAGAGAAGAGCATCGCGCAGACATAGACGAGCGCTTATGTCCAACGTAGAGATAGAGCGTTCGAGTCGTTGTACTGCCGACATTAGGTCGGTATCTCGACGGGCGCTGGCAGCCTGAGCCTGAGTTGCCGTGTAAGGAGAGAGCATGTAGGGAGCCGGTGGTGTTGACCATGCGGCCGCCGCAACTGCAGCGGCTGCTGCCGCAGCGGCGGCAGCAGCAGGTGCAGGTGTTGGCGCCGAAGCGATGGGGGTAGTAGGGGGAGGCCCAGGGGCGGCTTGAAGGAGGGGAGTTGGCATAGGGGAGGGTGCGGAGAACGTCGCGTTGATAGGAGCGCCTTTTTCGCTACGTTGGCGGCGACAGGCTTGTACATGGCGACGGTAGTTGGCGCCGTTCTTCGAAATATTTTTGCCACATATGGTACAAACGGCGGTGGGCACACGACTCTTTCCCGGCGCACTTGACGTTGAACTTCCCGGTGATCTCATTCGCGCGATATTCCCCGAACTCGCGCGACGAGGTGTTCCGGGAGTATCACGCAAGATGGGTGATTGGTTGGTGCTGTTTGATGGTGCAGGCCTGGGTCGAGTGTGCGGCATAGCGGGCCATGTAGAGCCTGGCACGAACGCAGGGTTGTGCGGCGCGGTGGGCTTCAGTTGTTCCTGAAGCGCAGCCTTCAGGGAGGCGTACGAAGGGTCCTGCGCAACGGCGGGATCACCCACGACGTTATTGACTTTTGGGGGTTCGAGATGTTCGTCGAACGGGCTCGACATCTGCATCTGTGCGTGCTGCCGTTGCGCGAGAGTAACCTGTGGGGTGGGCGGTGGAGGAGCGGGAACATTTTCGGTGGTGGGCGAAATTTCCATAAAGTTGTTGGGCAGTGCTGGGTAACTGTCCGGAGCGGAATTTAGGAAATTGAGGCCATCGAATCCCCATTCGGCGGCGTCGGGCGCGGAGGCTAGCTCCATGAGCATGCCATCGGCGGTGTCGGCGTCGGCGGGCGCAAAGGGGTCGAGCTCGGCAAACACGGAGGACCCGTCGGGTGGAGGAGGATTGGGCTCTTCGACGCCGCCAGCCTCGCCAGGCAAACGCTTCGGTGGCATCACCCGGAGTTGCGCAGTCTCGACAGTTTGAGGCAAAGGGCGACCCGCATCCTCCCCGCGCTCGGCGGGGGTTTGAGATAGCACGGTGATGGCGAGCGAACGCGCTTGCAGTGCCACGGGAGGGTGCTTGCGTGCAATCTCCGCTTGTCAGGATGTGTTTGTGTGACGGTTCGCGGACGGTTCATACGCGCCGTTTGGTGGTCGTGATGCGACGCGAGAATGGCTCACGCTCTATCATATTGGTGTAAGCAACAACTTGTGAAGACACACCCCTAGCGCTGCAATTTACCTCAGAATCACATCTGCGTGGTGACCCATTTTACGCTATAGAATTCAACCATTTACATTTGCCCCAATGCGTACACGTCTTGCCGCACTTCGACGCAGCATCGTGCACACTCGATCTGATCTAACCTCCATGATGGGCGTGGTCTTCGGCAAAATTAACTCGGAAATGCCCGAGCATGCCGTGGTATACAAGGGCGATGGATTCGAGGTTTGGAAGTATCCTTCGTCGGTGGCCGCCGTGGTCGATGAAGCAAGCATAAATCCGAATGGTACACTCTCGGAAAACGAATGTATCAATCAGTCTTTTCGAACGTTGGCCAGATACATCGGAGTATTCAGCGATGGGGAAAATCAGTCGCGTCGGAACACATCACAACCCGAGAAAATCGCAATGACCGCACCTGTTGTCATGACAGCGGCTGCTACTGGTGGGGGTAGGACGAGTGAGAAAATTGCGATGACCGCTCCCGTCGTTATGAGCGCAGCATCGCCGGAAGAATCGGGACATGGGAAAAAGATGGCATTTTTACTGCCGAAAAAGTTTGCCACTATCGAGGACGCCCCCGAACCCACCAACCCTGCAGTGAAGTTAGAGCTTGTCCCAGAGCGTTACGAAGCGGTCATGGGGTTTTCCGGGTTCTTTCCGTACGAAACCGCAGCACGCGACGAGAAAGCGGGCCAGCTTCGGGAAGCAATGGCGAAGGAGGGCATTGAACCCACTGGGACATACTCAATGTGCGGTTACAATCCACCGTTCACACTCCCGTTTTGCCGTAGAAATGAGGTCCATTACCCGGTTGGTGAGAACGAAAAATTCGACAAGGTATAATGCCACACTGACTCGTTTTGCTAGCTATGAACCGCGGAACGGTGCACTCGGTGACACAGTTGTAGTTAGGGTATCTACCATGAAGGCTGCGAGACCGCCCGACGAGTGAAATGCAAGTTAAAGGACAACGCCTTCGTTCTGCAACGGCCGAGACTTCCGACGGGAACCCCGCATCCAGCGATGTCGCTATGACTGGGTAATCTCCAGGAACTGTGCTACGAAGCATGCGAAGCACCGTAATTTCCATCCATGAGATAATTCGTTGTTCAATATCATGCCGATCTCATTTCAAATTAAATGAGAAGATAAACCCAGAGAGTGTGACTTGGCGTGTAGTAAATGGCAGAAATAGACTGCAATAACTTGCCTGCATTTAAATTTCTGTCCACTGTTCGACTTATTTCATTCCGCAGTATGTATCAAGCGTTCAACTATATCGAACTGATAGGCTACTTTCCTGCGGTACTCATCTGTTTCACTCGTGTTGTAGGTGTCGGAAATATACTTGGCTGTTTTGCGGAGGATCATCTGCTGCCGTAGAACAACGTCAAATACAACGTGGAGCTGAAGAAACAGTTCGAGGGCTAGAGTTGCATTGCTTCGGTAGAAATCCGCAGAAAAAGATCGTCCAATGATACCATTCATCTCGACAGGATGAATCAGCGTATTTGTTGATGCGCGGACTCTGGGATATTTCTTGAAATAGTGTTTTGTACCGTACAGTACAACAACAACAACATTTCCATTTGAGTTCTACTTTCTAACATATATACATCAAGATATTGTTAGCTAAACTGTATGTCGAGTATCTTCTCTTGCGTTACTTGGTTCATTTGAATGTATTCAATATTCTGTGGAAACTTTACAACTCCTGCGCGATACATAACACATACGATCTTGTTGCTTAATTAAAAACAGTGTGTAACTCTATTTATAAATCACAAATACAATGTGGCAAGCGAAACTAGTGCCCAGTTAATAACGATTTTAGCTGTTGCGTTTATCGACCTTAGCAATAACTATTTTTCTTCTCTTCTTTTTTGCCAGCACTTGGCTTATCAGCCTTTTCTTCAATCATAACCGAAGATTCGAATTATCTATTTAGTTCTGAAGATCAAATATTAAATGCTTCTGAATATATGAAATCGTGAAATCAATTGCAAAAATGGATCACTTCACTACCACTATCAAACACAGAAATACGAAGATGTGTCGAAATCATGCTTATACTTTAATTTTTGACGAAATCACTTGCTTTTTCAACAAAAAAATAACTCCGATTATTCCACGTACTGTTAAAATTTTTTTCTATTCCATGTAAATTCAATCAAATCTTCTTAAGTATGCAGGATATAGTGATTATTGAATAGTGACTATTTTTGATCAGGGTAATACTTTACTTGAACGAGAAACAATCGTTGCCCTATTGTAAATTTGAATTCTCCTGATTTTTACATATCCCGATTTCGAGTCAACTTCGTCAGAACTTTTAGTAGTTCACTAACCGCATGACAAGTTTTTTCTTGTTTAAATGGATTGACTCAAACCATTTCACAGAATAGAATGCATGAAAAGCAGTTTCCTGGTTTTAGTACGCAGTATTTCTCTTACTTAATGCTATTTATTCAGACATAACTGTATATCCATTACACTGACTGAATTATTAGGAGTTTGTACGGAAGCTTTTTCGTTTCAGACAAGGTTAACAGATTCTCAGATACTTGATGAATCAATCAATTATAGTACAAAAAAAATTTAATTCTATAGACATGATATTTGTGACATTCATGAATGAATTTACTAAATACACAATGATAACTCTCAGTCTTTAATCCAAAAACGAGCCGAATCGTGAGGGCTTCGACCCATACTATTTGTAACTTACTAAGAAGAATTAATGTGATTTCTTCTACAAGTACATTCTGCTTGCTCCTTCAACTTTGGTCATCAATCCAATCCGTTCTGCGTTAATCAAAAAATCAAGAAGTACGTGATTTCAGCCCCTGAAATAGCAGTCAATAATTGAGAATAATCTAATCCCAAGCTGTGAAAGGAATAAAAGGGAAGTCGTAGAGAATTAAAAACGGAAATTTTTATTGATTGGACATAATGGTCAGAATTGTTGACCTAATTTTAATAATCGCCTTCTGGCCAGAAGTTTTCAATATACAACACACATCCGTCAATATTTAATAGGCTAGCATTCGCCTTGCTTCAATAGAAGAGCGAGACCTACGTGACTTTGCATCCGATCTGTGGTGAAATCCACAATTGTAGGGATGCGCTAGTGATAGCCTAGTGGCCGAACCCAAAGCACAACCCACCGTGAGGTGCGTTAGTGATCTGTTAGGATCAGGACTGTAACTGATCCTGATACCTCGTAGTTAGCGGTCGTCCCTAAGGACCACTCGTAGCGGAGTCGCTAATGAATGAACACCGGTTTGACAGGGGATTGGTAGGTAGGCAACTCCGTTTGGAGTGGGCGAAAGTTGTAACCGAGGGTTGCAGGTCCGCTCCTCAACTCAGGACCGTTGGTCAGTCACTCTTGTTCCAAACACAGAGGTGATCTCGTATCCCTGAAGTGGCCTAAGTTTAATGTTCGGAGATCACTATCCTAAATAATAGTGATACCGTAAATCCTAAAATAATACTAACCCGAAAAATAGAAATGTTCCCTAACTAAATGTACTAATAACTGTCCAAATGAAAATGATCGCTAACAGCAATGCAGCCGTGGGCTAGTGCACAGGGATCCGAAAAACTCCCATTAGGGCGGTGTTGCACTACACAATCTGATAATAATTGATTGAAAATCCTTCTAGATCCAATATTGAAATACAAAAATGTACGTTTCATTTAAAATTTTCAATTAACCCGTAAATCGACTGAACCCGGTACTAAGCTTTAATTAGAACTATAGTAGCAAAATATTTAACTCTTTCTGGGTGACTAATTTAGAATCTATTGAGTCTTGTCAAATCAAATTGATATTCGCTAGGAAGCTAATTTTCATTTAGTTTCACCGAATCAGAAAATTTCGCTAAATTTCCTTCTATTAAATCTTTGTAGGATGCAAGTTGCTTAATTATTTCAAACTCTAACTGAAGTTTAGAAATCTATGCCATTCTGAAACACTAACTGCTTCATGCTCTTCCTAACATATTCTAGTATTGCATTTAAGAAATAATTGCCTTTATCTTCAATATGAGTAATTGTACTTTTCCCACGATAGGCCTTGTGTGTAGAAAGGTACTAAATCATGATCGAGGAAACACGAGAAGATTTCTGTCAAATGAGGTTTATTCAGCGAATGATTCTAATAAAAAGGGAGAAGTACTACGTAGAATTCTATGTAACGCGTAATGTTTCAACATTGTTCCAGGATCATTTAAGAGGAACAAAATAATAAAAAGAAAATCACATAAAATGCATAGTCAACAACTGCAAATGGAAAGAGATGGAGTTCAATAGGAAAGCACGATGAAACATGAATAGAGATAACTATAGGAGTTCCTGAACGAAGTAAAGTATGAGTGTGTATAAGTAGGGGTATAGGGTTAGATTGCGTATCACAGGAAGAGATTTGAAAATAGCTTGAGTCATCGGCATAACTGATTAGAACAGAACGGAAAAGCAAGGGAAAAACCGAAAATACATAGAGAGATCAAAATAAAGATGAGGCCGCCGCGTTCAGAGAAATCTAAACGGAAGTAAAACAGTAAAATTTGCAAATTGATCGAGGGAAGACATACTGATTGGGCGAGAAGAATCGACTAACTTTCAGAACTCCGTAGCTTTGACATTCTCAAAGATCAATATAAGCTTTAGTGTATGGTGAAATGTGTATCTCATGAATATTTTACCTTATATCCATTGTAAAATGTTCTCAAGAGATGGGTTTGTGATAATTCAAAAACATTTATGTTCACTTTCTCACGAAACTAACAAGCGTGTTGTCTATATCAATTTCTACGTTTCTGTACAGTTTATATTTAGTAGTGTTATGTTTCAAAGGAGTTTTAGATGTGGAAAAGGTTTTCAAAACCACAAAAAACATAGCAATACAAACGATGTTGCGAGACAATGCGCAGGTTTTTTGATGATCTCGAAAAAACGAAAGAACTTTATTTTATAATTATCCGAACCTATCAGGATATCCGATCTAACAATCGATAGCATTCTAAATTTCATGGGATCTAATATCCATCAAACGATAAACCCTGAGTGGATCTTCAAAAATAAAAAAGCTACAGTGTTTCTATATTTATTCAACATTTCTCGTCCACCCCGTATGATGTAACATTTAGTTCTACTGTAAGCATGCAACACAATAGCCTACGGAGCCTCTCGTTTCCCCGTGCCATACACCCAACTTTATTACTCCCAAATGCCAAAACCTAGATCAAAACAGGACGAGGCATAAACCACGTCTACACCTTCGGCGTCAATGATGAAAGCTCCGCACATGGACAGATCAGGAACGAGAGAGGGCAATCGAACGATGCTCTATGAACGCCACATACGCCGGGGTTTGAAGAATTCCAGGCGACTGAGCGAGCTTTGAATGGGAAAGAACCAATCAATAGGGTTTTACTACTGTTAATATTGTATCCAATGTACTGGGAAAGATGGAGTAGTTAATCATGCTCCCAAATCCTTCAAAAACATATTAGACACCACAGCAGGAATTGATTACGGCCTCAGTAGAATTATGGCGATCCTCGAGTAGGAGTGCTGGAAGTCGACTGAAATCTAAATGTCGGGAAGGAAGCGACATTTCTGAGGGACGTTTAGAGAAATTTATAGGATAGACCGAAAGAAATTATATCTGAAGATATGGGAATATTTCGAATAAATTGGGAGCAGAAGAGAGTTTTCAATCGTTTTTCATTTTAGAACGCTTTCTTTTGCGCTTTTACAACCATTATCACCTAGAAGAACAGGAAATTGGGATGGTCTCCTCCTATAACTTTGTCTCTCACTCCTAATGAGCATCGTATGGTCTCGAAGAAATCAATTTCCACATCGAATAAAGTACAGCACTATAACAAGCAATAACATCCGTATAATCATGGACGCTGTAATCAAGTTAAGG
>JAAUYH010130647.1_pt1 | contig 16407 bp, 5 predicted proteins | sample 7278061 | NCBI WGS metagenome assembly JAAUYH01 (sample SAMN14350203, study PRJNA611818) | marine sediment metagenome | isolation source: surface marine sediment (0.6m) | place: French Polynesia: Moorea | collected 2018-08 | reverse complement strand
CGACAAATATTTTTGAGACGATAACTAGTTTCAATCCCAAATCTTTTTCTATAATCTTCAGAAATATAATCTAAATTTATGTCTACTTTGTAAACTACATAAGCTAAATATTCAATACCGTGCTTCCCTCTCTTTCCTTTGCGGTATGTACAGATAATACATAAATCAAAAGTAATTTCATTATAAGAACCTTTATTCATTGTATGAGTTGTTTGATAGCTTTTTCTCCCTTTAAGATACTGCTTAATTCCTCCAGTTTTACCATTTCTAATTGCTGGCATTATAAAAGGTATATCTGAAGCTATTAAATATTTTATGACTGAACTGCTATAAAAACCTCTATCTAAATAGAGTCTCTTAATTTTTAGATTTAAAGACTTTATCTTATCCAAGAGATAATTGATAATAGCTACATTTGTATAATCTTTTTTCACTCCAATAATAGCTATTGTTAACCTCTTATTTTTAGCAATTATATATAAACTAGCGTAAGCATAGAATGAACAAGTGCCATTTTTAGCTTGACTACGATAGATATAATCTTGCTCCTCTTTTGTAGGGTGACCGTAATAAGGAATTAGATTTAAATCAATAGCTAATTTCAGTTTTCTCTTTTTTATCCGACGTGGCAACTTACTTCTTAATGCTCGATTTAGTTGAGTTTCTAATTCTTGGAAATTTTGAAATTTATTTAAATGATATCTAATATTCCTGCCAGAACAAGAATTTTTTAGAATAGATGTTGTATTTTCTATGGTATCTGCTTTACTTGCTGCAGCCACTAAAATATTAAATAAATCTGTTTGTTTACAATTACCTTGGGTGTCAATTGAAATATGTTCTGTTAAACAACCAATAACTTCTTGTAAAGTATCTTTATCGCTTAAGACAGCTTTTTCTGTTAAGTTAGTCAATTCTTTTTAACTCAATTAATCTTCAAACATCATGGATAATTTAACAGTTTTATTCCCAAAATATCCAGACGATATACATCCCAAGTTAGAGACAAATGAGTAGATAAGTAAAAATTATATTCCTACGGCAATGTAAAACATTAGTACTAATTAATTGAGTTTAGAAGTCAATTTTTTCCCTGACGGTACTGTGCGTAAACTTGCAATCATCACCTCTTCAAAAAAGTTTTCCATCTACTGAGTATTGGAAAAATGTCTCCGGAGTCTTTTCGTACCCACAGGCTACCATTACTTAATCTACCAAGTGATATTTTAAATGCTTTGCGGGCAGGAGAAATTGAATATACAAAAGCTAGAGAGATCGCGAAGATAGAATCAGAATCTGAGCGTATGGATCTTCTATCAGATGTGCTGGAATATAATTTATCAGTAAATCAAATTCGAGCAAAAATAAAAGATTTACAGCCGCCCTCGGCGGGGATGGAACTGCAAAAGCAGTTGGAAACTACATACAAACGAGTTAAAAAATTTAAGGTGTGGTCTAATCCTGACAAACAGAAAAAGTTGAAATCTTTGTTGGCAGAACTGGAAGCTTTGATTGCTGAATATAAATGATGCTGTAGCTTTGAGGTTAGTATAAATTTCGCTTAAGTGAAATTTATTGTTCTCAATTGAGATACTTCTCCATTCATAGGTGTTGTCTTTTGTGCATTAATTTTTATTATTTTGATGAAAAATTGATATTAACTTTATAAGTGTTTACTTTCAATAGTTTTAAGAAAACTGTATTTTCGTAAAAATGGTGACATAAAAACTGTACAGTAAACCTCCAACTTATAGGATATCAGAAGGTCAATAGCACTTGCGTGCCGCCGCAAGGCGGGATATAAATGAGTTTTTGACCGGATGGTGGTTAGTGTAGGGTTGCGTTAGTAATAGGCAAGAAGTTTAAATTTAATGCCAGGCTTTCCCTTTGGAGGCGCTACGCGTTCGTAAGACACAGCGTAACCATGTTTACCGCAGGTACGTTCTAGAGGCGCTTGAGCGCGTTCATCCGCACTGCGTGTCCGTATAGCGCCCCGTAGGGAACAGTGGAAACTGCGTTTAACACACGAAATGCGTCTAACATTCAGCAGGATGACTCTAACTGCCGTTAGCATACCGTTGCGCTAGCAAAAGGCGGATAATTGACCATTGAAATTGGAGATCACAAAATTGGGTTGCATCAGAAAAATTCTTGATATTTAGGATTTAATAGGGTGCATTTAAGAAACGAAAAGTAACTGCATGATGAATAGTTATTTGTCTTGTAATTCAAAGATATTGGACTATGAGCAATAAATCCGGAGTTTCGTCGCAAATCATATCTCTCCCATCAGGAGGAGGGGGTCAGAGGGGAATAGGAGAAAAGTTTTCTCCTGATTTATTCACAGGAACTGGGAATTTTACGATCCCAATTGCTCTTCCCTCTGGTCGTAATGGCTTTCAGCCGGAGATTAATCTGGTTTATAGCACTGGTAACGGAAATGGTTGTTTTGGTCTTGGGTGGAATCTGAGTATTCCTGGCGTATCCCGTAAAACATCCAAAGGGGTTCCTGTCTATGATGACAGCAAAGATGTCTTTATTCTCTCCGGTGCTGAAGATCTCGTGCCAGTTAATGTAAATGGCAACCGAACTCAATACCACCCCCGTACTGAAGGCTTATACGCCATCGTAGAAAGAGTTTTAGATGCGAATAATGACTATTGGGAAGTAAAGAGCAAGGATGGACTGATAAGTATATACGGCACTCCCAACTCCAAAGGAATCGACCCAGGGGCTATATACGATCCTGAAGCGAATGACAATATATACTCGTGGAAACTTACTGAGACAAAAGATCCTTTTGGCAACCGCATTGTTTATATATATGAGCGAAACCTAGAGAAAACAGATAATCGGCATTGGAACCAACTTTATCTTTCCAAAATTAAGTATGTTGATTACCAAGACTCTCCTGGAAATGAAAAATTCCTCATCAATATAAAGTTTGAATATGAAAACCGTCCCGATCCATTTTCTACTTTTCGAAGTGGCTTTGAGGTACGAACAACTAGACGGTGCGTTCGTATTATTGTCGAAACTGTAACTGAAACAAATATACTAAAATCCAAAACTTTCGAGTTCCAATATACCGAAAGCCCTCTCAACGGAGTTTCACTATTAAGGAAAATACAAGCCATAGGCTATGATGGGGCAAAAACACAACCCCTCCCACCGGTTTCATTCAAGTATACAGAATTCAATATTGAGAATCGAGATTTCTTACCTTTGCTGGGGAATGCTCTACCGGCACGCTCCTTGGCTAATCCCGATTTGGAAGTTGTAGACTTGTTCGGCAACGGATTACCAGACATCATCCAGATGAACGGAACCATCCGCTACTGGCGTAACCTGGGGGAAGGCCGATTCGATATTCCACGGTTGATGAAAAACTCACCAGGTGGGTTAACTCTTGAGGACCCTGATGTCCAGATGTTGGATGTAAATGGAGAAGGGAAGGCAGATCTCATAAGCAATCAAATCGGCCTGTCAGGATATTATCCGCTGAAATTCACGGGTGAATGGGATCGTCGCTCATTTCAGAAATATGACTTCTCACCTAGTTTCAGCTTGCAGGATCCCGAAGTTAGGCTTTTTGACCTTGATGGGAATGGTGTTACTGATGCTCTACGAACCAGCACCCGTTTTGAATGCTTTTTCCAGGATTCACATGAAGGATGGAATCGAACCCTCAGAGTAGAGCGAAAACACATTGATACCTTCCCTAATGTTAGTTTTTCCGATCCACGGGTAAAGCTGGCAGATCTCACTGGCGATGGATTACAAGACATAGTCTTGGTACATGATGGTAACATCGATTACTGGCCATATATGGGGTATGGGAAGTGGGGTAAACGCATTCACATGACCAATAGCCCACGTTATCCGTATGGCTACAATCCCAAGCGAATCTTAATTGGTGATGTGGATGGTGATGGTTTAGCGGATATTGTCTATGTGGATCATGGTAAGGTGCTTCTTTGGATAAACCAAGGAGGCAATAACTGGAGTGAACCAATAGAAATCAATGGGACACCCCCGGTTTCAAACGCAGATGCCGTCAGGCTGCTCGATGTCCTTGGCAGTGGGGTAAAAGGCGTGTTGTGGAGTACAGATTCCACTAACCTTTCTCGCCATCACATGTACTTTCTCGATTTTACGGGTGGAGCCAAACCCTACTTGCTGCACGAGATGGACAACAACATCGGTGCAATTACCCGGGTAGGCTACAAACCATCTACATATTATTACCTGGCTGACCAACAAAACAGAACCACTCAATGGAAAACGAACCTACCGTTTCCAACCCAGGTTGTATCCAAGGTGGAAATTATTGATGCTTTTTCCAAAGGAAAATCAACAACAGAGTATCAGTATCATCACGGCTATTGGGATGGGACTGAGAGAGAATTCCGTGGATTTGGTCGTGTTGAGCAGTACGATACTGAATCGTTTTCAGATTACAACACAGCAGGATTGCACGGGGAAGGGAAGGAATTTATTCCGGTCGACAACAAATTTTTTTCGCCCCCTACGCTGACCAAACACTGGTTTCATCAGGGTTCGTTAGGCGAAGAGTTTGGGGATTGGTATGAAGCAGATTATAGCGACGAGTACTGGGTAAGTGATCTTCAAATATTAGAGCGTCCTGCAGTAATGAACACTTTTCTTAATGGTCTGAAGAGAAGGGTTAAAAGAGATGCCTTACGCACCCTACGGGGACGTACGCTGCGCACCGAACTTTATGCGCTGGATGGCAGTGAACGGGAAGATCGCCCTTATACCGTAACTGAGTATTTACAGGGTGTAAGGGAAGATTTTCTTCCTAATCCTGCTACAGAGACTGATCGCAAGCACATCTTTTTTCCACATTTACTGGCGCAGCGCATTACTCAATGGGAGCGTGGTAACGACCCCATGACGACGTTCAGTTTCAGGGAAGATTACGATGAATTCGGTCAGCCTAGGAAAGAGACGCGAATCACCTGTCCACGAGGTTGGAAAAAATTATCTGATACCGCAGCAGAACCTTTTTTGGCCACGCGCTCTGTTACAGAATATGCTAATCCTGTAGATCCATCAATTTATATTAAAAACAAAGTAGCCAAAACTACTGAGTATGAAATTGTTAATGATGGGACTATACCACTGCTGCAGCTTAAAGATACACCCAATGGCAGTGACAGTGACAGCTTATCCATCATTGGTCAAGTACTCCACTTTTATGATGGCCCTGCTTTTACCGGACGAAGTTTCGGTGAGGTGGGAAGTCGTGGCGCACTGGTGCGAACCGAAACGCTTGTCTTGACGGAAGATATTTTGCAAAATGCCTATCGCAGCGGTGATTCAGTACTAACAATACCAGAAATCCCCCCTTTTCTGGATATTAGGAGCAGTGAATACCCGAAGAGTTTCAGGGATCGAGTGGATACATTAGCAGGATACACTTTCCAAACCGGAAGTACTGGTTCCCCTTATGCACGAGGCTACTTTTCGGCCACTATTCGGAGAAGCTACGATTTTCATGCCGATCCCAGGGGCAGAGGTTTAGTTCGCATTATTCGCGATCCCTTGGGAAATCATACGTTGATTCAATATGATGACAACGATGATTACCACCTGTTGCCTAGCCGGGTGATTGATGCCAACAACCTTGAAAATCAGGCCAAATATGACTATCGGGTACTTCAAGTAAAACAAGTTACTGACCCCAACGGCAACAGTATAGCATACAGTTATACACCAACTGCACTCCTAAGTAGCGTCGCCGTTATGGGTAAATTCGGCGAGAGTGTTGGAGACACACCGACCGAACCCAGCCTGAAGTACGAGTATGATTTTTTGGCTTTTGTAAATACTGGCCAGCCCGTATCAGTGCGTACGGTCAAGCGGGAGCATCATATTAATGATACCTATACCCCCCTAGCAAAGCGGAATGACACCATCGAATCTGTTGAATTTTCTGATGGATTTGGGCGTCTCCTGCAAGCTCGTGCTCAGGCAGAAGACCTGACCTTTGGTGATTCCACATTCGGGGATGCTGGGCTTGAACCCGATCAATCGCAATCTGTCGGTGATGTTGTTGGTCGACTTCGAGAAACGACAGACCCTCCACGGGTAGTAGTTACCGGCTGGCAGGTCTACGATAACAAAGGCCGAGTTGTGGAAAAATACGAACCCTTCTTTTCTGAAGGATGGGATTATTCAGCACCAACTGATGCACAACACGGACAGAAGATTACCAACTATTATGACCCACGGGGTCAACAGATTCGCACAGTTTTCCCAAATCAGTCTGAACAACTCATTGTCCAGGGTGTTCCAAACGACATAAATAATCCATTCGTTTATGAGCCAACTCCCTGGGAGGCTTACACCTACGACCCCAATGATAATGCGGGACGTACACATGCAACGGAAAGCAGCACCTATCAAACTCACTGGAATACACCCACCAGCGTAAAAGTCGATGCTCTTGGGCGAACCGTAGAAACCATCCAACGCAATGGAAAAAATTCCGCAACGCAGTGGTATCAAACGGTATCGACTTACGATATTCGCGGGAATTTATTGACTGTCACCGATCCATTAAATCGTCTTGCGTTTGAACAGGTTTACGACCTACTGGACAATGCCTTGAGAATTCAGAATCTTGATGGGGGGATCAGACGGCGTATTTTGGACGCCGCAGGTAATTTGCTTGAACAGCGGGATAGTAAAGGTGCGTTGATCCTGAACAGCTATGACAATCTCAACCGTCCCATCAAAAAGTGGGCACGGGATAAGCAAGATGAACCCGTTACGCTGCGAGAGTGCTTGATCTATGGGGACAGTGCAGGATCGGATCTTAGCATAGCACAAGCTACCAATAATAATCTTTTGGGAAATCTTTATCGACACTATGATGAGGTAGGGCTGTTAGAAATATCCAGTTATGATTTCAAAGGAAATATCCTGGAAAAATCACGTCAGACTATTTGCGATGATGTTGTACTGAGCGCCTTTACCCCTGCTCCCGTCAACTGGCAAATAAATGCTTTTCGTGTGGATTGGCAGCACCCTCCTGATTCAGATCTCGACGTTCATGCAACTACTCTGTTGGACGCTACGGCATTTCAAACCAGCCTGCAATACGATGCTCTCAACCGCGTCAAGCGTATGCATTACCCTGAAGATGTGGACGGTAAGCGAAAAGAGTTGCTACCTGAATATAACCGATCTGGTGCACTGGAAAGCGTGATTATGGATGGCGATAACTACATCCAGCATATTGCTTATAATTCTAAAGGACAGCGCACCCTGATCGCTTACGGCAATGGTGTCATGACGCGCTATGCTTACGATCCCCTAACCTTCCGCTTGCTGCGGATGCGTACTGAGCGTTACACCCAACCTAACTCGCTGACGTATCATCCACAAGGTCAGGCTCTGCAGGATATGGGTTATGAATACGATCTGCATGGCAATATGTTGTCTCTGCGCGATCGCGCACCTAACAGTGGTATTGCTCCTCAACCCGACCAGCTTGACCGACAATTCACCTACGATCCGATCTATCGACTGCTGACAGCTACAGGTCGCGAATGCGATCTACCGACCAGCACGCCTCCCTGGCAAGATGCTCCTCGCTGTGTAGATATAACCAAAACCCGTGCCTATACGGAGCGTTATAAGTATGATGCTGTTGGAAATATGGAACGACTTCAGCATCAGATCAATGGCGGAGGATTTAACCGCAATTTCACTTTAGTTGCTGGCACAAATCAACTCGATACATTACAAATAGGTGCTAATAGTTTCCAATACCAATACGATAGCAATGGCAACTTGATTCAGGAAAATGCCTCCAGATTCTTTGAATGGGATCATAGCGATCACCTGCAGAGTTTTCGCACTCAAGTCAATGGTGCACCTCCCTCAGAATACGCCCATTATCTGTATGATGCCAGTGGTCAACGCGTGAAGAAGCTAGTGCGGAATCAAGGGGGACAGGTAAGGGTGACAATTTATGTCGATGGCGTATTTGAGCATCATCATTGGCAAGAGAATGGGTTAATGAAAGAGAATAATTACCTCCATATAATGGATGACCAATCAAGAATTGCGCTGGTACGGGTGGGGGATAAGCATCAGGATGATCGAAAACCAGTGATTCAGTATCATCTGGGAGATCATTTGAGTAGTAGCAATTTGGTGATTGATGGAGAAGGAAATTGGATTAATCTAGAGGAATATACGCCCTATGGGGAGACGAGTTTTGGCAGTTTTCGATGGAAGCGGTATCGGTTTACAGGGAAAGAACGGGATGAGGAGAGTGGTTTATATTATCACGGGGCCAGGTATTATGCACCATGGTTGATAAAGTGGATAAGCTGTGACAAACTAGCTTTTTATAAACCTCAAAACTCTTATTCATATGTAAAGAACAGTCCGTTAATATTCAAAGATCATCGAGGATTCTCTGAGGATAAACCATCAAATTTGTCTGGGAATCCAAAGCAAATGGCTAATGATGCCACTAATTCTAACGTGGCATCTAGAAGCGAAGGTTTTAGGGCTTCATATAATAGGCATGAAAAGAAGCTATACGCAAACGAAAAACTTATTAAAGAGCATCAAACTCCTGCTGCGATCTATAAAGCAGCAGCCAAGAATAATTTGACAGGTCAATCAGATTTTACAAAAAAGGATTATGGAAATTTAGATACATATCTCAACTCAGTAGATAAAGCGCAAGCTAAAACTTATGGGTCATCTGTTGATCCATCTGGGAAAGAAAGATTGTCAGATTTAGACTTCATTAGGGATTATAAAAATCAACAAAAACGCGCTTTTGAAGGAGCTCAGCAAACTTCTCATTGGTCTAACATACTTGCTGACAGGATACAACATGCTGTTAATATCGGAACAGGTAAAGAAGTTGCAACCGGTAGTGCTCTTGTAGCACATGCCCAGGTACTTGGAAAAATGTCCCTCCAAGAAGCTGGGCAGAAAGTAGCTGAATATTCTAAAACCTTGAAAAAAATCGGGGTGGGTATTGCAGACGTGGCCACAAAGAAAGGTGGAAAATTAATTCCAGGAATAGGAATTGGTGTGGGACTTACTTTAGCTACTAGTGAAGCAAAAGCTGGTAATTATGCTACAGCTTTTGTAGAGATGGCAGGATCCTCAGAAATACCAATTATTGCTCAAGTTGCAGATATCGGTAGTCTTAGTGCAGATATTATTGGAGTTTTTAAGGAAACTCTAGATCCTGAAATGAAGCTTGAGCAGTTGTACTACGAAAAAGTCTTGAAATAACCATCAGAGTTCCAATCAGGTAGGTGAGCACTTTTATATCGACTATATTGATAGTCATTTTATAGATGAGCAATCAGCGTTAGTCGTTCTATGTGGCGTAAATATAGGGTTCGTGCGACGAGGAGCAGTCTATCTCTGAAAACCTTATTACACAAAGAATACACACAAGTGCTGGATTTTTTTGACCGCAAACCGGGGATCTATTTCTTTGATAGCTTGTTAAACGAAAAGAATAAAGAAGCGATCGCAGAAATAATTTTCTAAATTTTGAACGGTGAAGGCTAATTAATAGCCCAGAGTAAAAAAATTTATTGGAAAGTTATTTTTTTGAACCTCCTAAAAAAGCGATCGCAGGATTCTTGATTAAAGTTTACGATCTGAAGGCACAGGAAGAACCCTTATCTCTAGAGCACCGATTCAGTAATCAGAAAAATCATGGGAATCACTACTTTAAAAAGATTTTAGCGATCGCTATGTAATGAATTTGACATTTTTATTTCTACGTCCGAAAACATGAACAAAAAAGGGAGCAACATAAATGACTATCAACATACATCTAAGCGTCACATTGCCAAGGAATGAGGCAGAAATAAGTGGAAGATTACTGACTGTAGAGGGCACTGCTCAGGGCTATAAGATAACCCCACCATCTGGTGAACCACCTGGTGAACCACGTGCACGAACTAGTAATAGAGACCCAAATGTAGAAGAATTCCCGGTTGATGTCGAAATCTCTGTAACGGGCGCAGGTTCTACTACAATAAGTGATGTGAATGGAAATTGGTCGGAAACTTTCAATCTCACTACGCCTGGTAAGAAAATCATTAAAGTTAAGGCCAAAACTAGATTCCACACATCTGATGTGGATACACGCTATGTGATTGTTGAGAGTAATCCCCCTGAATTGAAGATTACAGAACCCAGTGAAGGAGAAGAAATTGTTCGCCCAGGTCCCTCATATTCTGTGCGTATTGCAGGTACTGCAACAGATCAATCGGGTATCATGGCGGTCGAATATACTGTAGATAATAATGATAGTCATGAGGTCGAGAAAGAAGAAGACTCTAGTGATGAGAATACATGGAATTGGTATAAAGATATATCCGATCTTTCCCTTGGCGAGCATACCCTAAGGGTTAAGGCAATAGACCAATACAAAATAATCTCAATCAAATCACGAACTATTACCTTTATTGAAACTGGCCCACCAACAGTCGAAATTAAGAGTCCTGAAGTTAGCCCACATAAAATAACCGGGGCAAAAGATGGCGTATCTGTCGATTTTGCCGGTACGGCCTCAGCAGATCCAAGAGATCCAACTACCAACGTGCAATCGGTCACGTGGCGCTTGGATGGCGGTACGTGGAGAACAGAAGAAGATGGTTATATCACAAACGTCTCGGGCGATTGGTCAAATTGGCGCTTTACCGCAAACATCCCAGGACCTGGTTTACACAATATAGAGGTTCTCGCTACTAACGGCGCAGGTAAGGGAAATACGGATACAGTACAAATTGATGTTGCAGTCCCCTTTGAACTTGAGGATCTTGGTTTTGCTGCATACTTGGAAGATTTAATAACATTTACAGCTCGAAGGGTATGCCAAAGTAGTAATGCAGAAGAAAGTATTGATGCTAAAAACATTAAACGGCTACTAACAAATAACTTTCACCAACCGTTTGATCGCTTAACCGATAATGACCTGCAATCGATCACAGCAAAACCTGTTGGCCAGGTGCGCATAGCAGTCGAAGTACTGCGCAGTTTTTTAGGTAACTCCGATCAATTTTCCGAATACTGTGAAACGGCTTATCGTTCATTATTAGCGAACTTGGGCACATCCTATAGTGAGATTCGTTTAGTACGTGCCGCTGATTCTGAGACGCGCCAGACCCTAGCCAGTCGACTAGGGATTGCTGAGATAGGATTAGATCTTCTCTTTTTACGACCGGAGCAGATAACAGAAACAAAATTGCAAGCGGTGTTTGGTTTGATAGACACAACTCAGGATCCATTAGCACTGGCTATAGAACGATCTGAAATACTCACAATGCAGCTGAGTAAATTACATTCAAGTTGGTTAGAACAAGATAAATTAAATTACGCTAATACAGAAATACCAATCCCCATTATCGATCCAGATATTATTGAGGATTCTGATTTAAAGAGTCCTGTTAGTGGGAATATTGCTTATGACTTATTCAGTATTCGACAGCAATGGGTATCTGAGCAATTACAGGCGATCAAACAAGAACGCGAATCTCAAAATACACCACTCGAAGGATTTAAACGAGTTGTTAATTTGGTGCTGGGGAATGATGTTGACTTAGTAGCTTTGGAGCAAGAATATCAGGATGGCGTGGATATTGAACCCCAGTTAGATGCTATACCACTAGGAATGACTGCCTTTTTTGTCTTATTCCGCATCAGAAAACTTGCTGAAACAGGTGTTGTCTTAGATCTCGAATGGGCAGAACTATATAATATTTTGCTGCAAGTCAAAAAACAGCGTGAGTTTGCTGCCTGGAGTAATGAAGAGATGAGCAAAAACCTAACTTTAGAACTCAACTTTTTTACCCCGCGTAGTACCCGACCGCAACTCATCCCTTGGCGTTCTAGCTGGCGTGCCAGAAGGGATTGGGAGAAAAAGTTAGACGCCCGAATCAAACAGCGTGGGGCGTTGATCCAAGCCCATCAAGCCGCTATAGATGTGACAGAGGAAGCTGTCTTACCCCTATTACGCGATGCCTTAATTGACACCATTGATCGGCAAGGCTACCCAGATATGGATCTTGCTGATTGGTTGACGCAGCGACTTTCAATTAGTTTTAAGTACAGTGGCAATCAAAAACTTACGCGTCTCGAACAAGGTATAGAAACCTTGCAAGATATTCTCCTAGCATTACGAACAGGGCGTTTAAATAGCTTGGCGACATTGCCTGTAGGGACTACTGTACCCAAATGGAAGCTTGCTGTTGGCGACAATTATAATGAATATAATTTTGATGAAGAGTGGAAGTGGATGGGTACCTACGCTACCTGGCGAGGTGCCATGTTTGCCTTTGGTTACCCGGAAAACTATTTGTTGCCAACGTTGCGAGACAAGACCGAATGGACTAGCGCATTTAAGAAGCTTGTTAAGGAAATACGAAAACAATTCCGGATAACGCCGAACAAAGCCGAAGAACTGGCACAAACATATATTAAAACATTAAACGCTCCAAAAAATGATGAGGAAAATTCTGGAGATGGTATTGCCTACCAAATTGAACTCACGAGTCAGTTAACCAAAGAAGAGCTTCGTCAACGTCGTGAGAAATCGAAGTCAGAACTTGAACCACATATCGATCCACAACGAGGTGGATTGAAACCTAATACACCATCGCACCTCAAAGAAGTATTTTTCTTTGTCCCAATGTTGTTAGCCCTATCACTACAGAAAAGAGGGCAATTTTTGGCGGCACTTGATTGGTATCAGACCGTTTATGCCTATGAACTGCCGCCTGACGAACGTAAGATTTATTATGGTCTCAAAGCAGAAGAAGCTTTACCCACAGAATTCCGTCGTACTTTCAGTTGGCTATTAGATGGACTGGATGTCTTTGATATTGCAAATGATCGCGCTAATGCATTAACGCGTTTCACCTTGCTTTCCATTGTCCGTTGTTATTTGGCTTTTGCCGATGCGGAATTTACGCGGGAGACCAATGAATCCATCCCCTTGGCGCGTCGTTTGTATATAACTGCGCTCAAACTTCTTGAGCTATTGAAAGTACCGTCCCCTGTAGCCCATTGGGCATTTGATCGAGATGAAGGTACATCTGCTTCAGATATTACTGGTAACGGACATAATGCTACTCTAAAAGGTGGCCAGTGGGAACCCAATGGATGGCAGAGTGGGGCAATAAGTTTTAGTGGTCAAAATGAATATGCTGAAGTTCCACATGCACCAGCACTTGCTTTGGGTAAGGATGGAGGAGATTTCAGTGTGACGTTTGCCTTTTATTTACGCGCAAATGCAACGAGGTCGTGGCGACAAATCATGAGAAAGGGAGCAGGTCATGATGGCTGGGAACGGACTCCTGGAATATGGTTACGTCCAGATAATAACCGGATTCATTTCCGAATTAGTACTACAGCAAATAAAAATGAGGGATCTGATAGTAATTTTGCTGTCGAACTGAATAAATGGACACACATTGCCTACGTAAAACAAGGAAAATCGCTAAAACTCTATATCAACGGCCAATTAGATCAAGAAATATCACTTACTGGAGATTCCAAGGGGTTTGAAGCACCATTATTTATTGGTGGTAGTACGATGAACGCATTGTTTGACGATATACGAGTATACGATCGAGCACTTAACCCTGATGCTGTCATTGCCCTAGCCGGGATTGACATATTTCCACCCAACCCAGTTGTCAATGCCTTGAATCTACACGCCGAACTCAATCTGCGAAAATTACGTACGGGACGAAATATTGCCGGTATGGAACGGATTCGGACTGAGCCCACTGCCATAGAATTAGTGGCAAATGATGGAGTTTTGGTACCGCCTCCGGCAATATCCCTGAAACCAACAGCTTATCGCTATTCAGCACTCATTGAACGTGCCAAACAATTGGTCACAATTGCTCAGCAGATTGAGGCTAATTTCTTTACGGCTTTAGAAAAACGTGATGTTGAGGCATACAATCTCTTAAACGCACAACAAGATGTCCAACTGACAAAAGAAACGATTGAATTGCAGGATCTCCGCATTCAGGAAGCTGATATTAGTATTGCATTGATGGAGTTACAAGAAGATCGTGCCCAGACGCAATACAATACTTACAATACTTGGATTAATACTGGTTCCAATCAGTATGAGCGAAATATGCTCAAAAATTATCAGGATCTTAAAGATAAACGAAACTCGCTAGCGGATCTGGAGGCGTCAGTGACTATCGCTCAAACCGCTGTAGATGCTTTTGCTGCAGCTTTGGGAAAAGACGCACTTGCTGCTGCTGCTGCCACTGCACTAGGGTTAGTTGCTTATGAGAAAGCTAGTACTGCCAAAGATATTAACAAACTCGAAGCTGAAGCACAGACAAATTCGTTCAATGCAAATTTAGAACGTCGTAAAGATGAATGGACATTACAACGTTCTCTTGTGAATCAGGATATTGATATTGCTGCCCAACAAATCTTTCAGGCACAAATCAACAAACAAATTGTGGAGCAAGAGCGGGCAATTGCCAGCATACAGGCAAAGAATGCAGAAGCGGAGGTGGAGTTCCTTAACAACAAATTCACTAATGTCGAACTTTATGAGTGGATGAGTGACATTCTCAGTGAAGTCTATAGTTATTTCTTGCAACAAGCCACTGCAATGGCACAACTTGCGTCAAATCAGTTGGCCTTTGAACGCCAAGAACGTCCACCGGCGTTTATTCAAAGCGATTATTGGCAAGCGCCAAAGGATGTCGCAACCCAAAATGAGAACCAAGAAGAACCAGATCGCCGTGGCATCACTGGTTCTGCTCGGTTACTGCAGGATATTTATCAGCTCGATCAACACGCATTCGAGACCAACAAACGCAAACTGCAGTTGGTGGAGAATTTCTCACTTGCACGGCTTTTCCCTTATGAATTCCAGCGTTTTCGTGAAACCGGTGTTTTACCCTTTGCGACTCCAATGTCACTGTTCGACCGAGGCTTCCCTGGTCATTATTTACGGCTAATCAAGCGAGTGCGGGTGTCAGTGGTGGGATTGATACCCCCTACTGAGGGAATTCGTGCCTCACTAAGAGCAGCAGGCGTATCACGGGTTGTCATAGGCAATATAGTATATCGAATCACTGAGGTACGGCGTCCGTCAGAGATGATTGCCTTTACTTCCCCTCGCAATGCCACAGGCTTATTTGAACTCCAACCTGAAAATGAATTGTTATTACCCTTTGAGACAATGGGGGTGGATGCCAACTGGGAACTGCAATTACCTAAAGCAGCGAACCGATTTAATTTTGATGCGATCGCTGATGTGATTTTCACGATGGAATATACAGCATTACACAGTGAAGATTATCGACGTCAGGTAATTCAAGAGTTGAGTCGCACTTTTAGTGCAGAGCGTGCTTATAGCTTCAGGCAAGATTTTCCCGATTTATGGTATGACCTACATCAACCGGAAGCATTGATTGATGAAAACAGTGGAGACATCCATGCCCAATTCACAATTGAGCAGTTTCACTTTCCACCTAATCTTCAGAAACTCCATATTGAACATGTTGTGCTGTATTTCGTGAGAACAGAAGATGCCAATTTTAAGATCTGTGTGAAGCATTTGCGATGTAATCAGAAGAAATCTGACGGTTCGGTGGAAAGTCAGAAGGATGGTGTAATTAGTACACGCAGACTATATGGAAGAAATTGGCTACCATTAGTGGGCCAATCACCCGTTGGCAAATGGACGCTTGTATTTCCAAACACCCAAGAATTTAAAGGTCGTTTTGAGGATGAACAAATTAGCGATATTCTATTTGTCGTGAGTTATTCCGGTGAGACACCACCCTGGCCAGATTTCGATTAACTAGGAGTACTTGAGATTGCTCAGACAACCCCTAAAAAAATTTAAATCAAAATAAAATTTAGAGTTGTCAGAGTGATCTAACTGTAGCGGCCCGAGAACAAGAAAGCTTCGACCCGAGAACAAGGTGATTTTGGGACCAGATTATTTGAGAATAAGAAGGGTCTTCGGCCCACATTATGAGTCTTGGCAACTTTTGGTGAATCGATTTATGTAATCTAAGAAATGTTTGCGTTTTCCGTGTGTTGTACTCCAAGAAAATCAGGTTTCGTGGAATCGAGTATCTAAAGCCGCAGCATATAAGCTTTTCATAAATTTAGCAGCAACTGTGTCCATAATGTGAAGAAGGCAGGGAGCAGGGAGCAGGGAGCGGGGAGCAGGGAGCAGAAAAGAACTACACTACGAATGATGTATTGTGGTGCAATTTATTTCATCGGAACATGCTTCTTTACTTATTATTTGTTCCTAAAGCTGGGCGGGCACGCCGGTCCATATTTTATGCAGGGGTTAAGCACGAATAACGGTAATATCGCGGTTAT
>JAAUYH010118184.1_pt1 | contig 16408 bp, 11 predicted proteins | sample 7278061 | NCBI WGS metagenome assembly JAAUYH01 (sample SAMN14350203, study PRJNA611818) | marine sediment metagenome | isolation source: surface marine sediment (0.6m) | place: French Polynesia: Moorea | collected 2018-08 | reverse complement strand
CGCTGTGGCTGCTCTGGCGCCGACAGGCCGAGCCCTATGCCCACTTGCTCGCGGCCACGCTCTTTGCCAGCAGCTATCCCCTCACCCAACTGGCCGCAGTGTTTTTTCCCGAAACCGCGCTCTTCGACCCCGGCTATCCAAACTACATTCCCGTCGTCGCCGGAGTACAAATCACCCAGCCGTTCTTTGCCACCGCCATGGTCGCCATCATCGCCACCGGCTATCTACTCGAATACCGGCGCATGCATGCAGCCGACCAAGCATCAACAACAACCATCCACGACAATCGTCACCCAACCCATAACAAGACTGATGGCACCGCACTCAATGACCCAGCATAGCGGCGCCTGGGCCCCTTGACGCCTCGGCACCAAGGCGCCAGCGCCAAAGCTCAGCGCCTCGCCCGCGACGGGTCTCCTCGATCGTCGCCTCCGCCGCCCCGCGCGGCCAACCGTACTCCGCCGACGCGGCATCCAACAATTGATCGAAACGCACCCTGAGCGGCTCTAACGCCTCTAGCATCGCGGCATCCAACCGAGCGCGATACTCTTGCCCCGCACTGGCACTGTCCCAATCGTTTTCAATAAACTGCGCGATCACCATACCCGACTCGGCCACCTCCACCGCGGTTCCGGTAAACTCTGCCGCAGCCTGTCCGAGCGCCTGCGCAAAGACGTCGTCGTCCAGACCACTAAAAGGCACCCCATCATCGCCGCGGACGTTGAGAAACAGCATTTCGTCACCAAACACCGAATAGCCCCCACCCAGCCCCGATTCAATACCCGCGGCAAAGGCAAAAAACTCCTGGGCACTGGTAGCATTCAAGTCGCCGCCAGTAAAGCGTATGGCCACGTATCGCGTATCGCCCACATCGGTGCCAAAGTCCGTTATCAGCACGCTCCACTGATACATCACATAGCCGAGGGCGGCCGCCAACCGCTCGGAGTCCGCCGTTGCAGCCGCCTCATCGCCGCGCAGTTGTGCTTGCATCGACGGATTGGTTTCTAGCAAAAACCCGCCCGGACTCAATTCACTATCGATGTCCGCGCTGTCGATGCCCACTGCGGTGACAATGTCGGGAAACAGCTCATTGAACACCTGCTGGGTAAATGCCTCCTTTTCGCCATAGTCGGCACCTTGGGTATCCACGGTGCCCTGAGCGAGCGCGACACCGGCCCCCGGCATGGCCTCAAATGAAAGCTGCAACAGGTGATTGCTAGAACTGCTGCCGCAAGCCGCAAGCCAAAACGTGAGTCCACCTATGAGTGGAATACATAGACGTGGGATAGAAATTCGCTGCATCATGTCGTTGGCTCGCGAGTCTATACCCAATCCCCACGAGCGAACAATGTACGCATCCCCCCTTCGGCATCGTCACCGTGCAGGAACAGATTCCGACTCACTTACCGGCATGGACGCTCTGTTGTCTACCGCAGCATCCGGGCGTACACCCCCAGGGTCGCTGCAGTACTGAGCTTGAGCGCCGCGATATCTCTGGTCGATAACTCAATCCAGCCAGCGGTCTCGGTGGGACGAGAGAGGAACAGAAGGATCGACCAGGCAGCTTCCACATCCAGCCCTTTGCATTCGCACTCGGTCATTGCTCTGCTAAGGTCCGCGCCGAGCCTTTCAACGCTGTCGATAATTTTCATTTCCTCGAATAATCCACGGGCTGGTAGACAGGCCGCGAGTGCCTGGGTGAACACCACGCCCAAATCGGATGTTGGCCGCACTCGCAACGCCTCAGCCGCCCACGCCGGCGTCCTGGGCGCCAACTTCAGGTGATTGGCCACCACCTGATCGGGCGATAATTGCACAGCGAGGCCAACGGCGCGCCCCTTTGGCACTTCTTCCACCATTGCGCGCACCCGGCGGAGCGGTGTGTCGCTATTCAGCATAAATAAGACTGGCGCTTTGCGGCCGACTTTCGCACTTAACGTGGAGAACAGCTGCTTGAAACTGCCACCGATCTGGTTGGGGTCGAGGGCGACTGTGTCATCAGTATAGTGGCGGCCTGCGCTCATAACGAGCGCCTTCGAGCCATCCTCAAACACAAAAATCGCCTCGTCGGGATGCGCATTCGAACGACGCTCGCTCATCGGCGGTGAAGATACCGCATAGGCGAGAGGCATTCGAAACTCGCTGTTTGCGGATAACGGACCGCCCTTTCTAGCCTGTTGTAAGATCTCATCCGCACGGGTCGCGCAGGCCGTCGATGCTTGCTCAGGTGGATGCTTGGCGGCCAGCGCTGCAGCAGACGGGCCAAAGGCCATCAATAGCTCAGTGCTCCAGGTCTCGCGAAACCCAAGATTGAGACTTGAAGAACGCGTCTCGCTGACCATACGCGTTCTGAACTCGCCATCGACCGGTAGCAGCTTGTCGGTGGAATAAAGCAGCCAGCCCTCATTTTCTATGGGACTATTGGTTGCAATGCCGACCTCATCGTGACTATCGAGATTGGCGTTGCCGCGCACGGCCACCTTGATCATGTTGTCGCCGCGCTCGACAAGCTCAAACTCGTACTCAGTCCTCATCTCCAAACCGAAATTCCAGCGGGACGCAAACTTCCATCGACCGCCCAGACCAATCGACTCCTTGGGCAAGGCGATGAACAGCTCTGAGACGCCAGCCTCCACGCCTCGCGGACCAAACGCCATCTCTATCGGCTCTAACATGGGCTCTGTAACGCCGGGATATGCGGATACAGCGTCCTTGAACTGCTGGAGTGTCGCTGTCCCACTCCCCTGGAGAAGCTCACCGACCTTGGCCACAATCCGCTCCTCGTAGGAGGATGCCGCGGTCTCGGCATGATCGTCAATGGTGGATTGCACAGACACCACACTGAATAGTCGGACCTCTTGTGTCGAATTCGCCGCAATCGTATAGCGAAGCGGCTGGCGCGGCTCCTTGCCCGCATCGATAAGTACAACCGAATCCTCAGCCGCCAGCGCAGCCACCGGCGCCGTCGGGACCGTAACGCCGCCCCCGGACTCGCTCTCGGCCGGCACGGCCGTCTCTTGGGGCTCCTTGGCCTCACCACAAGCTCCTGCGGCTAACAAGCATAGCAACACATATCGCATCGCGGGGACCCTACCATAGGACGGTACGAGGTACATGTCTGGAGCATAACGCGACCTCACATAGAGGTCTCAGGACGATACGAATCACAATAATCGATGGCTGCTATCTGTGCCGCTACCGACATCAATGGGAATCGTAAAGCACGCCCGCGTCCCCTGCCCCACCGTACTTTCCAGCGCGATGGTACCGCCATGCGCGCGCACAATCGAATGGGCCAAGGCCAGACCCAGACCGACCCCTCCCGTGCGCCGTCCCCGGCTGCTATCGGTGCGGAAAAATGGCTTGAGCACATCTTCGAGATGCTTGTGATCGATACCGATGCCATCATCGGCCACCATGAAGTGGATATAACGCTCGCGGCAGTGCACCGACAACTTGACCACGCTGTCGCCTTCCGAATACTTGCTGGCGTTATCGAGTAAATTATCGATCACGCGCCGCAGCAGCGTGGCATCGGCGGCCACGAGCGGCAAATCCTCGTCGTACTCTACCGCCAACGTGCGCCCCGTATGCAGTTCGCGAAATCGGTGCACGGATTTTCCGAGCAAGGTCACCACATCGACCTCGCCCAGGCGCAGAGGCATCGTCCCCTGGCCCAGACGTTCCGCATCCAGGTCCAGACGCGCCGCCGTCATGATATCGCCGATCATCTGCTCAATTTCTGCTAAATCCTCCGTAATATCGGCCAGCGACTCTCGCACCGACGCCCCATCGCCCTCGGCGGCGATATCGAGGGCCACGTGAATGCGCGACAGCGGTGTGCGCAGTTCATGCGACACATTGGCCAAGAGCTCCTTTTGCGCCTTGACCAAGTGCGCCACCTGATCGGCCATGGTATCAAAGGCAATGCCCAACTCGCCGAGCTCATCGCGACGCTCTAGGCGCGCACGAGCCCCCAGATCTCCACTGCCCAATGCACGGGCCGCATGAGCGAGACGGCCGATGGGGCGCGCCAGCGACGTGGCCAAGAGCAGCGCCCCCAGCGCCCCGTAGAGCAAGACCAACGACACCACCGTGCCGATAAATTGCGGCGGCGGATGGCGAAATTCGCGAAAAAGGGCCACATACGCCGGCATCCGGCTTTGTTCGGCATCGCTCCGAATGCCGACTCCGCCCGCGTCCGGCACCGCGACCACCACTTCGCAATGATGATCCAGGCATAAGAACGGCTGCTTCTCGAGCTCTTTCCGCATATGGTCTTCAATGCGATCGAGCACCGGCGCCCCCACTGACAAGTGACTCCACATTTCACCATTGGCGCCGTAGGTGCTCACTTGCATGTCAAGCTCCCGCTGCATACGCAACATCTCCCGCATCATCCCATCGACATCGTCACCGTGGAGGAACAGATTCCGACTCAAATAGTACGCGTCCTCCTCCATATGGGCCTTATCCGGAGTATCGAGACCATAGCGGATCAGCAGAAATAAACTCAGCGGCACCAGCACAATCGCAAACAAACTGATGGCGTAGATACGCAAAAACAGCCGCCACGCCCATCGACGGCGAAACGACACTCCATCATGCCAGCGCCCTCCTGCCGGCTGGCTCGGCGCAGTGCTGCTCATACCCCGGTCTCCAGACACAACATATACCCGGCGCCGCGCACCGTCTTGAGCATCTTCGGCCGCCGCGAATCGTCGCCCAGTTTGCGGCGCAAGCGCGAAATATGGACATCGATCGAACGGTCAAAGGCCTGCTCGGCATTGCCGCGCACCAAATCGAGCAGCTGCTCGCGACTCAACACCCGCCCAGCGCGTCCGGCCAACGCGTGCAATAGTTCGAATTCATAACTCGTCAGCTCGATAGAGCGCTCATTGACCTCGGCCGTCATCTTGGTCGGGTCCAAGCGCAGCGCGCCCACTTGCACAATCCGACGCGACGGACCGGCTTGGCCTCGGGCACGTCGAACCTGAGCCCGAATCCGCGCCAATAACTCCCGCGATGAGAACGGCTTGGGAATGTAATCATCGGCGCCCTCTTCCAAACCGAGCACCCGATCGACCTCTTCGCCGCGCGCGGTCACCATAATCACCGGGATATCGCAACGACCGCGCAATTCGCGGCACACGGCGACGCCGTCCATTTTGGGCAACATCAGGTCGAGCAGCACCACGTGGTAGCAGTCCTTAACCGCCTCGCGCAGCCCACTCTCCCCATCGGCGACCCGCGTTACCACCAAGCCATGACTCTCGAGATATTTGGCCGTCAATCGAGCCAAACGATCGTCGTCTTCGACCATGAGTACGTGAATTAGACCATCAAGCACCAAACCAAGATAGCGAAGACCCTGACCGAACGACAGCACATACTGCCGCCCGGCCGAGCCCGTAACATATTGTAACAGTCTCCCCTACCACCCACTTGGGTACGCCCTGCGGTGACCGCTCATGCATTACACTTCCAGCCAGGCCCCCATATCCCCCCTCCACCATAGCTCGACTCAGCAACTCGACTCAGCGCCCTGGATGAGACACGTGAATGATTACGCAGTACACCATCCATTGCGGAAATCCTACATCTTGTACTTGGCCAACTTCTTATGCAGCCCTTCGCGGGTAATGCCCAACGACTGCGCAGTCCGGGTCTTGTTATTGCCGTGCTCTTGCAGCGCCGCACTCAAAAGCCAGCGCTCCACCTGCTCCATCATCTCTTTGAGCGTGCCCTTTTTAGGCGCGATGCGGGCCAGGGTGCCCTCGATCTTGCGCAGCCGCGGGGACAGCCCCGCGACCTCGATCCAAGCGCCGGACTCGGATTGAATGACCAAGCGCTGGACCTCATTTTCCAGCTCGCGAATATTGCCGGGCCAGTTGTATGAGCATAGGGCGTCGAGGGCCTCTTGAGAAAACCCGGCCACCGCTACCCGGTACTCCTGGCGATAGCGGACCAGGAAGTGCTCGGCGAGAAGGGGGATATCCTCGCGACGCTCGCGCAACGGCGGCAAACGCAGGGGAAAGACCATCAGGCGATAGTATAGATCTTGGCGGAAATTGCCCTTTTCCACTTCGGCAGCCAAATCGCGGTTGGTGGCACAGATAATGCGCACATCGATCGATTTTTCTCGGGTGGCGCCCACAGGCCTAACAGACCCCTCCTGCAGCACCCGCAGCACCTTGGCCTGCAGCGGCAGCGGCATCTCGCCGACCTCGTCGAGAAAGAGCGTGCCGCCGTCGGCGATTTCAAACAGCCCCTTTTTATCGTTTTCCGCCCCGGTGAAGGCGCCTTTTTTATGGCCAAAGAGCTCCGATTCGAGCAAATTTTCCGGCAGAGCGGCACAGTTTTGCGCCACGAACATCTTGTCGCGGCGGTCGCTCTGGTAGTGGACAGCGCTGGCGATTAGCTCCTTGCCAGTGCCGGTCTCTCCCTCCACACACACGGTGGCCCGGGTATTGACCACTTTTTGCAGCTGGCCGAGGACGTCCTTCATCGCCTTGGATTCGCCGATGATACTCTCAAAGCGCAAATTCTCTTCGCGCCGCTTGAGATAGGTATTTTCGCCGCGCAGACGCTCCTCGGCCACCTTGAGCCGCGACACCAGCGCAGCATTGTCCAGCGCCAGCGCGGCCTGTGCGCCCAAGAGCAGAGCAAATTCGAGATCGTGCTCGTCGAACATGCCGGCCGATGAGCGATTGTCGGCCTGGATGAGCCCGCGGATCTCGTCGCCCCGCCACAGGGGCACGGCGATAATGGACATGATGCGACCGCCCATAATCGACTCTGAGTTGGCCAATTCCTCCTGCGCATTGGCGGTGACCACGGCCGCGCGATCCGACAGGACCCGCCTGAGGACCGAGCGAGATGCGCGAACCCCACCTTCGCTTGCCGCAGCAGGGCCACTGTTGCCCTCGCTGCTTGCGCGACCGCCGCGTTTGCCCGATGCGGCCGACGCCATCCCAGAGTCGCCATCGTCTCGCTCGACTGGGCGGGCCCGCGACAGGGCCAGGGTGAAGCGATCGCTATCGGTCTCGGAACGGAGCAACACCGCGACGTGGGTCGCGCGGGTGAGCAGGGAAAACGTGGCCTCGACCACGGCTTCTAGAGTGGCGCCCATGTCTAAGCGGGCCGAGAGCGGCTGAAGGGCCTTGTAGATTCGCTGGGCGCTGACCGGATCGTGCTCCACCCGATCGGCGACCACGGGCAAATCCACGATCGAGCGCGACGCGATCAGGCGACTCGATAGTCTGGTCTCGTCGCCACCGTCCTCCTCTGGTAGTCGAATCGACAGCAGCACCGGACTGTCCGGATCGCCGAGGCTGATATGATCGCCATCGCGCAGGGCGATTTCCCACTCCGTGTGTGCGTCTACGGGCAAGACGCTATCGTTGCGCACCAGACGAGAGCCGTTGGTCGAGCGCAGGTCGCGAAAGATGTACTGATCGCCTTCGACAAAGATCTGTCCGTGCTCGCCCGAGAGATGATAGTCGGACAGGACCATGGTGTTGCTCTTGGCCCTCCCCATGGTGATAACCCGGTCGGACGTTTCTAGCACCCGCCCACGGCCGGCACCTTGGAGGATCTCGAGGACGATGGGGGACTCTGCCACGGGGTGTTCTACTAACTAGCTAGCGAGTTGGGCTGGGTGAGGTACTACACCAGAAGGACGGCCGCAGTATAGCGGAATTACCCTCGCACTGGGGTTCAGGTGGGACCAACGAAATATCCTCCGCCACTGCTGCCGGCTCTGCCAGGGCTGTCACAATGGTCAGAACAGCCAGCCACCCCGCGCCGCTTTCCAGGTCTCGGATTGTGCCGGCGCAAAGTGGGCACTTATCGCGCCACCGCCGCTGACGCCGGCAGGGGCGCGACCAACTTATCAACGTCGCCACCGCCACCGCCTCGCCCCGGCACCGACGGCTTCGCCGTGGGCGCGCCATAGTCAATCAAACCTTGCCTGAGCGACCGGGCCCACAGCGCAAAGCGGAAATCGAATAGTTCTAGCCCCACTATGTCCGAGGTAAATGACAATGATGAACCAAATGAATTGCCCATGACTGGCACACGCGTATCCAATTTGAGACCGTCCGACAAAATAGACATATGCAATTTGCCATTCGCCACCCCTCGCACAGCCTCGGCTCCATCAGCACCAAAGTGTGGCCACGGCATATTATGACGCATCACGTCAGACGACAGTGAGTTATTGTCGCCGCCCCCGAACCAAGCGCCAAACCAAGCGCCGGGCCAAGCCTCATTGGCACCGAGGTAATTGGTAAATATTTGCAAATCGTCAGTCGCCGGCAACTCCACCACAGGCCCCCCGTTGGCCCTCGGGCCCACGAGCCCCATCGGACCAGGGCTCCCGTCCTCATCAGCACATTCGTCATTCAGGGCAAATGCCGTTGAGGCCAATCCTCCCGACAACAACATAACGAATAGAATGAACATCTTCCGCATTCGAGCCTCCATTGACAAGCGCCGATTGCGCCAGCGACGCGACGCCGCTTGTGTCCCCGTTGGTGTTTTCATTGGTGTCTCCATTATCTTGGGCGAAATGAGTACATTTATCCAACGCATACCCTGCATGAGCCATGAATGAAATTGATTCCCCCAGCCATGGCCAGCCACAGACCATTACGCCCCTCGATTGCTCACCACTGCTTTAATCGTGGGCAAATGGTTGACTCCCATCGCCAGCTATGAGATGGGTGTTCAGCAGCGCCAAATCGTGAGATGCCTTGGATAACAAGGTATGTCGAAAGTGGCTACGCTTACGTTTTATCTAACGATAAAACATTCGCTGCACCCCGGAATACTGTACATTGTTGAGGAGACATTCATGACGACACTCGATTGGGTCGGCATCGCCATATATATGCTGGGCATGATCGCGCTCAGTATATACCTCGGGCGCGGCCAGCAGAATCAGGACGACTATTACGTCGGTGGACGAAACCTGCCCTGGTGGGCGGTCGGCATATCGACCATGGCCACGCAGAGCTCGGCCAATAGCTTTCTCGGCATCCCCGCCTACGTCGCGCTGCGCGACGGCGGTGGCCTCACGTGGCTGCAGTATGAGCTGGCAGTGCCTCTCGCCATGATATTTATCATGATTTTCCTGATTCCGTTTTTCAGGAAGCTGCAACTGGTCAGCGTCTATGAGTACCTGGAACTCCGCTTTGGCCCGGGCACCCGTTACCTCATGAGCGCCGTCTTCCTCATCAGTCGCGGCCTCGCCACCGGAATCGGCCTGTACACGATCGCGCTCCTCCTCACCGTCATCCTCGGCATTGCCCTGTGGCAGGCCATTTTGCTCATCGGTATCGTCACCGTGATATACGACGCCATCGGCGGTATGGCGGCCGTCGTGTACTCGGACGTCATCCAAATGCTGGTGTTGACCATCGGCCTGCTCTTACTCATCTATTACTGCCTCGCCGATCCCGCCATTGGCAGCCTATCGGAGGCCCTGACCATCGTCCCGCCCGAACGCCTCGAAGGCACCCAGTTTACCACCGGTCTCGGCGATGGCGGCTCCTCGCCATTTTGGGGATTCCTCCTCGGCGGCTTTTTTCTCTACGCCTCGTATTACGGCTGCGATCAGAGCCAGGCACAGCGCGAACTCAGTGCGCCCACGCTGGCCGACACCAAATGGTCCCTGGTCCTCAACGGCATCGCCCGCTTTCCCCTCACCCTGCTTTATCTCACCCTGGGCGTGGCCGCATGCGCGCTGTATCTCAAATCCCCCGAGCTCCAAGGCGCCGTCGAGGGCAGCCAAGACGTGCTGGGCAAAAATTATCAAAACTCCCTGGTGCCCCACCTCATCCTCACCAAGCTGCCGGCCGGCTTCCGGGCCCTTGTGATTGCCGCGCTATTGGCGGCCGCCATGTCCAGCCTTGACTCGGCGCTGAACTCGCTGTCGGCATCGACCATGAAGGACTTTGTCGGCCGGGGACGCAATCTCGACCCCAAAACTGAATTGCGCCTCAGTAAATACACCACCATCATCTGGGGCGTCATATTGATCGGCCTGGCCCTGGTCGCCGATCGCATCGCCGAGGGCACCGTGGTCGAGATGATCAACCGCGTCGGCTCGGCATTCTACGGCCCCATCTTGGCCGCATTCCTCATCGGTGTGCTCTCCAAGCGCGCCACCGGCGCCGGGGTATTTGCCGGAGTGCTGGCCGGCGTTGGCTTTAACATGGTCCTCTGGGGCCTGCACGAAGCCGATATCTTCAACCACTCCTTCTGGTGGTGGAATATGTTCGGCATGGTGGTCGCCGTCGTGATCACCCCTCTCGTCAGCGCCTTCACCCAGCCGCCCAAGCCAGACGTCATCGCGAAATACACCCTCGACCGCACGGGCATGGTCGCCGAAGAGAAGAAGTGGATCAAAGTCTACGTGGTCCTGGCCATCTATTTCGTCATCATCCTCGGTGTGGCGCTATCCGTGGGCTCGTTCCTGCAGCCATAGGCCATTGCATCCATCATCATGTACAACGATAGGGAAACGAATATGTTGATTCACCGTCGAAGCGGGTGCTTTCGGCAATGGGCTTTGGCCATCGTGATCGGGGTTGGTGCGCTCTCACTCACGGCGTCGCCGGCCCAGGCCGAGGAAGATAAAGCCGCGCAACCGCCGCCATTTAGCGATACCGAGATGGAGTATTTTCGCGAGCAGATGAAAAAACTCGCCAGCATGTGGGAATTCCACGGCTATCTCCGCTCTGGCATCGGCTTTAACGACGAGGGCGGTGACCAGCATCTACTTCGCGCCCCGGGCGCCGAGGCCGACTATCGCCTAGGCAATGAAGCCGAGACCTATATCGAATCGACCCTGGTCGCGCGCTGGCCCAACCCCAATCCCGACGACGCTTGGTTCAAAATCCAGCTGCTGGTCACGTATATCACCAACAACAACCGCAACTTCGACACGACCAACCGCATCGGTATGCGCGAATCCTATATACAGGGCGGCAACGTGATCAAATCCGTCCCAGAACTCAAATTCTGGGCCGGCAACCGTTACTACCGGCGCTGGAACGTGCATATGATCGATTTCTTCTACCTCAACATGAGCGGCTACGGCGGTGGCTTTGAAGATCTGCCGGTGGGCAGTATAGGCAAGCTGGCGGTGGCCTATCTCGGCGGCTCCCTGGAAGATGAAGAGTTCACCACCGGTATCGGCCGCTATTACAAACACAATCTCGATATGCGTCTGTACGATGTGGATGTGCCGCTGGGCAAAGGCATGTTCTGGCTCAATCTGGCCAATACCCGCGGCCGTTATGGACTCGCCGGTTCCCCCGGTATCGCCGCCGGCTTTATCCATAAGGCCCCGGGACTCGTGGGCGGCGAGAATGTGCTTTCCATTCAATACGCGCGCGGCAGCGCGTCCAACCTGGCCCCCGATCCGCGGCCCCCAGCCGACAATATCGAAGACTCATGGGTTCTGCGGATTCTAGACAGCGTGCTCCTGCAGCCGAGCGATAAATTCTCGATGACGGGTATTGCGGTATTCCAGCTCAGGGACAGCGGCGACGACGGCGATTCCACCGTCACCTGGATGTCGGTTGGCGCGCGGCCAATTCTGCACTTTACTCCCTATGTCGCCCTGGCCAGTGAGATCGGCATCGACATGGTGCAGCAGCCCGGCGACGACGCCGATATGGGCGTGTTGGGCAAGCTCACCTTTGCCGCGCAGGTAACCGCGGGCACCGGCTTCTACGCCCGCCCCAACATTCGCGTCTACACCACGCTGGCGACCTGGAACGATACTTTTAAGGGCGAAGCAGTTGCCGGTCCCGCCCACGCCACCGAGAACAACGCCGTCATCGCTGGCGTGCAAGCCGAAGCCTGGTGGTAAAAGGCAAATAATCGCCGGCCGCAGCACCGATATCGTCGTCGTCGTCGTCGTCGTCGTCGTCGTCGTTAGCCGGCCTTATCAAAATCTCCCGACAGTGCCTGGGCCAAGAGCCCATCCAACGCCGATAGCAACAGGCGATTGCCGTCCTGCTGATACGACGAGATGGTTTCCTGATAGTCATCGACGCGCTGTAAGAATTCGCCGAGCGCGACCGGCAGCGCGGCCGGATGCTCTGCGCATTGGCCAAAGCCCTCGCGCTGCAAATAGCGGCCGTTGAGCAGCTGCTCGAACTGATTGGCCAGCGGCACCGCCAGCATGGGCTTGTGCAAGTATACGGCTTCGCCCATCAGCGTGAACCCGGCCGCGGCCACCACCGCCCGCGCCGACGCAAGATCCTCGACAAAGGTCTGTTCGTCAAAGGGACGAAAGCGAAGCCGACCCTCGACTTCATCGGCTTTAAGATCGCGCCGCATGCCGTAGATGCGGCAGGGCAAGCCAGTGCGCTCAAGCGCGTCCGCCAGCGCCTCATATCCGGCCCCGGTTTGATAGACCAAGAGATGCTCACCGCGGGTGCGCTCCGCGGCCAGAATCTCGGGGCGCAATATCGGCGGGTACATCGACGTGCGCCGTTTTCGAATCGGCGGATGAAAAAACGACGAGATCAAATAGTGATCGCAAAAAGGCAGCTTGCTTTTGACAAAGGCCTTGGTGACTTCGAAACTGCGGCCCACATCGTCAACCAGGGCCGGATCGTGACGACAGCGATTGATGATTTGCATATTGTCGATGCTGAAAATGGGCAAGCCGTGGCTCTTGGCATAGAAGTAGGTCCACGATTCAAAATCGCTGATCACCACCTGCGGGGCAAAATCGTCGATCAGGCGAAAGTAGGCGGCAATATTGCGCGGCAAGCCAGCGATGCCGGACAGCACATTCGACCATAGCGTCTTACCTCTGCGCACGCGATTGTCCTCGGTGATCATGTGCAGCCCGTGGATCTTATTGACCCCAGACATACGCTCACCGAGAAACCCATGGGCCTTCCCGGACGCCATCACTTCAACTTCATGGCCCGCACAGAGCAGGTGCTCAAGGACCACCTTCGAACGCACCGCATGGCCCATGCCTTCGCCGACAACGCCATAGAGGATCTTCATGGGTGCATAGTAGCACCGAAGATTGACACCCCATCCCCGCAAGGGCACGCTGGCGCAGTGAAGATCTATCTCGTCCGCCACAGTCAAGCCGTCCCCGCCTATGCCGACCTCCCCGACAGCTTTCGCCATCTCGACCTAAGCGGTCGGCAGCAGTGCCGCGCAGTTGGTCGACTGTTACGCGAAGCCAACGTGACCTTCGACTATGTGCTGACAAGCCCCTATACCAGGGCAGTGCAGACAGCCGAACTCATGGCCGAAGCCGTGGACTACCTCGGCATAGTCGAGGCCCATACTTGTCTGGTGCCCGGCGCGCAACCGCAAGTGGCCGTACGCGAGATCATGCGCCGCAGCCAGTCTCTGCCCGGCACAGATGGTGCCGTGGCGATATTTAGCCATGAGCCCACAGTCTCTGACCTGGCCGCCTTTCTCGTCGGTCGGCCGGGCTTCGCCCCCTTCCGCACCGGCCAAGTGTGCCTATTCGAAGACCGGCAACCGGTATGGAAGATCCATCCCGGTGCATTGCAATTTCAAGATCTCCACACCGCCTAGGGCTTTTGCAGCCAGCGGGGATGACTCGGCGTCCGAAGACTAGATAAACTCAATCGTCAACCGGTGCTGCGACACGAAGCATGCTGGAACTGGGCTGCCGTCTTGGATGTACGGCTCGTAGCGCCAACTCTTCAGCGCCCGCCGCACCACCGTCATCATCTTGGCCGGAATGGTATTGAGCACCTTCACCGAGGTCACTCGGCCACTGGTATCAATACACATCCGGGCCTTGATCGGCTTACTCGTCTGCGGTGCGCCTTTATCGACTTCGGCGCCCTTGAGCCGGATGAGGGGCAAGGCCCCCGAACGCTTGGTAATCACCCAAGACTCGACCATCACGGGCTGGCGCGGCGCTGCCGGCTTGTCGGGTTTGGCCGCCTTGTCGCGCTGCAGGTCCACGGATATCCGGGCCGCACTACCAGAACCAATGGTCACTGTGCGCTTGGTGGTCTGGTACCCATTCAGGGTCAATTCCACATCCACCCGCTTGCCCATAGGCAATTTCTCCACCGTCAGCGGCGATTTCCCGCGCAGGCTGCCATCTATGCGGACCTCGGCCCCTGCGGGTTTGGAGCTCACGCGCAGTGAACCAGTTTTGCGCTCCAAATCCATGGTGAGTCGAGTATCGTTGCCTTTGCGAATCGACACCTTCTTTTGCGAGCTGAGATAGCCGTCGGCAGAAACCTGCACGTCGTAGTCGCCAGACTTGAGCGTAATTTGTGCCGGCGAGGGGCCGCGATAGACTTTGCCGTTGACCCGGACCACGGCCGAACTGGGCCGGAACGCCAAGAGTAAGGTCCCTTCGCTCGAGGCCGCTGAAGTTTGCCGTTTGGGCGGATCTCTCCGCTGTCTTTGCCGCCGATTGGAATTGCCGCGACGCGTGGGCACATCGCGAGAGGCCCGCTTGGCGCCATCATCGGTCTTGGCCTTATCGTCGCGCTCGGCGTCATCGTCACCCGACTTGCCCTTTTCGCGCGCCAGGGTCACGTAAATCGGAAGGACCCCCGATTCGGGCGCGTCGTATTGCTGTTCGTGGGTAACGTAGCCCTCTCTCTCCACCAGCAACTTCACCGAGGACGAGGCTTTGACCGGAATGAGTCGCCCCTCGGAACCCACTTCATTGGCCACGACTTTGCCGTCGACGCGCACTTTGACGTTCTTCGGCACCGCGTATAGATGCAGGGCGGCCTCCCCTGCTGGAATGGCGATCGCGGCCGTGGCGTTGCCGTTGTCGCCATCGCCTGTGTTGACGGTCGTCGTCGGATCGTCAGTGCGGGCGGCGACGGTGGTCTGAGGATCCTCCATGTCCCAGGGCCGGAGGATGGCGGCCGAGGCCGCGGCGGCAATGACGAGCAAAATCGCCAGCGGCAACAAGATGGGAAAGCGGCGCCGCGTCACCGGCATGGGCATATTGCCCTGACTCTCGGTGGCGATCGCGCCGGTATCGGCGCTCGACCCGGTGCCGATGCCCAGCGCGGCGGGCAGGACAATATTGTCGGTGGACCAGTTAATGCTGCCCGAGGACACCCGCGCCGGCTTGGGCATGTTGGGCAAAAATAGCGGCCAATCATCGCCGTCCAGGCTGGCGCTGCCAAAGGGCGAGCTATCGCGATTGCTGGGCTGGGGATTGCGCACCGCCTCCTTGACTTCGGCCTCGGCGGCGGTCCGCTGTTCGCGGCGCTCGGCGAGGGCGTAGGAGGCCCAGCCCGCGATCTCGAATTCAGAGATCACGCCAAAATGTTCGGCCAACTCGTTGAGCTGGTCGCGAATGGTGGTCGCAGCCACCGTGCGCCGATCGAGGTCGCGCTCGAGCAGAGCTAGAACTAGCTCGTCGAGAATCGCGGGGACCTCGGGGTTGTAAATACTCGGAAGCGGTATCGAACGCTCGCAGATATTGCGCAGAATCGCGGCCTCGTTGGGCCCGGAAAACAATTTGCGCGACGTGAGCATCTCGTGAAGGAGAATGCCCAGAGAGAACATGTCCGCCCGGCCGTCGATCATCTCGTCGTGGCTGGTTTGCTCTGGCGCGCAATACAGCACTTTGCGAACTGGGCGCACGAGCTCCCCATCGGAATCCACAGCGCGGACGTCGATGATGCCCGGATCGAGAAGGACCGCGCGGCCCGAGTAGCCCAAGATGATGCTCGACGGCGTGATCTCGCCGTGAACGGCTGCCTCACCGCTGTGGGCGCTATGCCAGTAAGCCAGCGCGTCGGCCACTTGCGCCGCGATAGCGCAGGTCACGCCCAGCGCGATCCGCCTCTCCATGAGGCGCTCGTGAGACAAGATGTATTCGAGGTCCTCGCCAGACATGTAAGAAAACGCACATGAATATTCATTTTCGCTAGGGACATCACTGGCGAAAAGCGAGGAGATATGCGGATGCGCAAGTGACTGTACCCGCGCGACGGACTGGGAAAAAGCGGCAATAGATTCGGGCTGTTCGCGGAACTCCGGGCGCAACTGCTTGAGCACTACGAGCTCGATCGCCTCTTCCTCGGAGGTGGCGGCCAGCAATATGTCAGTGTGACTGCCGGTTGCGATTCGCCGGTATTCGGTATATCGAGCCATAAGCAAATATCTCGCGAGGTTGCATACAAAAAAAAGTACTCGTAATAGTTGAGTACTTCTTCAATGCGTGAGACAGGTTGATATCATCACACATAATGGTGACCAATAGCCAAAACAGCTTGGATCGCAACGTATTTATGCCGTGCTTCTGTTCTCGAACAGAACAAAAGTAATGACAACACGCGCCAAAGGGAAGGCGTCTGGGGTGATCTGGACATAGCTGCGTGCCCGATCTGCGGGCGGCCGG
>JAAUYH010145306.1_pt1 | contig 16413 bp, 11 predicted proteins | sample 7278061 | NCBI WGS metagenome assembly JAAUYH01 (sample SAMN14350203, study PRJNA611818) | marine sediment metagenome | isolation source: surface marine sediment (0.6m) | place: French Polynesia: Moorea | collected 2018-08 | reverse complement strand
CGCCTACCTATTGCTGCGCGATGCCGAAGGCAACCGCAAAGCGGGTCGCTCTGCTGATAATCATCTAAAACTTTATCAAAAAATATACATTTAATTTTGCTTAAGTACTTACCTCTTCCTACAGCTTGTACGCCAGGAACAAAAGCAGCCAATAGCGAATTTGTTTTCATTGGGCGAGGTGGTATAGCCCCCAATCCCTTAGAAGCTCTGCAACTCAATGTGATTGAACCAGATTGGGTTGAACTGTCTTCTCAACCAGAAAATTCCTCTAAGTCTAGATTCTCTAATTTTGATACTCCTCAACCCACACTACAAATCATTGAAGCTCAAGGCTGGATTAGAGATAAAAACGGTGAAGTGATACTAGTTGCTGATGCTATGATGGTTACTCCTCATAGTTCTTGGCAAACTGGAGGAGATTGTTATGGGAACTAAGCCAACTCAACTAATATATCAGTTGGGATGGCAACTAGGAGGGCTGGCTTTACTAAGTAGTATTGAAACTTTGCCTTTAAAAGCACAACCAGCTAATGTTGCTCCTGATGACACCACTTTAGACTTACCTCCACCCCAGGATGTACAACCAATTCCATTCCCAGAAACAATCCCAATTTCACCTCCTTCTATTCTCCCCTCACCAGCAGAATTATTACCATCTCCTTCTATCCCTGTGCCAACAAATCCCAATACTTTTATTGATACTATTACTGTTGAACAATTTAACGTACAAGGTAGTACAGTCTTTAGTTCTGAGGACTTAAATCAGATACTAGCTCCCTATAAAGGAAAACCTGTTTCTTTTTTGGATTTACTGGGAGCGCGGAGTGCTATTACTCAACACTATTTAGAACAAGGTTACATTACTTCAGGCGCGTATATACCTCCTCAAAGACTGGGAAGTGGTGTAGTTACTATTCAAGTAGTTGAAGGAACATTAGAAGATATCCGAGTTAAAGGTACTAAGAAACTAAGTCCTAGATATATTAGCAGCCGTATTCAAAAGGCTACTTCCTCTCCTCTGAATAGAGAGAAATTACTAGAAGGTCTGCAATTGTTGCTGTTAGACCCTTTAATTGAGAATATATCTGCTGAACTATCTTTAGGCAGTAATCCTGGTGCTAGTATTCTCATCATAGACGTTGAAGAGGCTGATTCTTTCAGTACACCAATAGTTATAGATAATCGTCGTTCTCCCAGTGTGAGTAGCTTTCGGCAACAACTCAGAATTAATGAAGCAAATTTATTAGGACAAGGAGATGATTTATTTCTAACCTATTCCAGTACTGAAGGCAGTGATGCTTTTGATGGTAGTTATAGTTTTCCTTTAAACCCTAATTATGGAACTCTCACCCTTAGTGGTGGTTTTAGTGATAATGAAGTTACTGAAAGTCCCTTCAATATTTTAGATATAGAGTCATCTTCTAACTACTATCAATTAAGTCTGCGACAGCCAGTAATTCGTACTCCAACTCAAGAGTTAGCTTTTGGGTTTACTGCTTCAAGGCGCAATAGTGAGGTGATTTTTGCTCCTGGTGGAGAGCAATTGGGTTTTCCTTCTCCTGGTGCTAATGAAGATGGAGAAATTAGGGTGACAGCCTTACGGTTTTTCCAAGAGTATATCAGTCGCAATAATCGTGAGGTGTTTGCTTTAAGGTCGCAATTCAATCTGGGAATTGGTGCTTTTGATGCTACTATTAATCCCGATCCTGAGCCTGATAGTCGCTTTTTTTCTTGGCAGGGACAAGCTCAATGGGTGCGTCTATTAGGAGATGATAGCAGACTGTTATTGCGAGGTTCAATGCAATTGGCTTCTACATCTCTGGTATCTTTGGAACAATTTGGTATTGGAGGAATAGACAGTGTCAGAGGTTATCGACAAGACAGGCTTTTAGCAGATAATGGTGCTTTTGCTTCTGTTGAAGTTCAAATCCCTCTGTTTCATGTTGCTCAAAATAGTGTAGTGCAGATAGCTCCTTTTGCAGATGTGGGAGTTGTCTGGAATGTAGAACAAGAAATCCCAGAATCGAACACTTTAGCATCTATAGGATTGGGTTTACGTTGGTCAATTGGCGATCGCTTTTCGACTCGTTTTGATTGGGGTATTCCTCTAATTGCAGTTAGAAAATCTAGGGAAACAACATGGCAAGAAAATGGTCTTTATTTTTCACTACAATACAATCCTTTTTAAAAGTAAGAGGACAAATCAAAACGCAAAAAAGAATACTAGCACGTTTATTTTTAAGTTTCATCATTGCTATCTTTATTATCTTCTCTTCTACCGATTTCCTATTGTTGTCAGTTAAGGGAGCTATTTCACAGCCAGGACATCAGCTTCTATCACAGGGTAAAACTCTCTATCAAGAGGGAGAATATCTCGAAGCAGTAGAAGTTTTACAGCAAGCAGCAGTAGTCTTTCAGGAAAGGGAAGATGTTTTAGCAGAAGCAATGACTTTAAGTAATCTTTCCTTGGCTTACCAGCAACTAGGAAGATGGGAATTAGCCGAAAATGCGATCGCCAAAAGTTTACAATTAATCGAAGAAACAGAAGATCGCCAGCTATTAGCTCCAGCTTTAGATATTAAGGCTAGCTTACAATTTTCGCGATCGCAATTTCAACCCGCTCTATCTTCCTGGCAAAAAGCAGCAGAGATTTATCAGCAAACAGACCAGGAAACTAAAGCAATTCGGAGTAAAATTAATGCTGCCTCTGCTATGCAAGGATTAGGATTTTATCGTCAAGCAGAAGAAACTTTAACTGAAACTAACCAACTGCTGCAAAAACAACCAGATTCCCTGCTCAAAGCCGAGGGATTACGCAATCTTGGTAATATATTACGAATTACAGGAAATTTAAACGAATCACGTCAGATTTTAGAACAAAGTTTAACAATCGCCCAAGCTTTTCCTAATTCAACCATTGTGGGAAATATTTGTTTAGCTCTGGGTAAAACTGCACAAGCTCAACAGCAACCTGAAACCGCGCTCAATTTTTATCAACAAGCAGAGACTAACTCTACTTCTGGCAATCTAAAAATTCAAGCACAATTACATCAACAAAGTCTATTAATACAAGAAGGAAAAGACAATACAGCTTTGGTGCTATTACCTCAAATTCAAGCACAAATTAACCAACTACCTTTAAGTCGTATTAAAGTGTATGCTCAAATTGTTTTAGCGAAGAATCTCAACAATATTAGAGAAAAAAGTGATAATAATTTGCCATCCATTCAAGATATTGCCCAAATACTAGCTCAAGCCAGCCAAAAAGCCGAAAAACTAGGAGATAAAACAGGAGAAAGTTCCGCATTAGGACAACTTGCTCAACTTTACGAACAAACTCAACAATCAGAAATAGCCATTGAGTTGACAAAACAAGCATTAGTTATCGCTCAAGCATCACAAGCAACAGAGCTTGTTTATAGTTGGCAATGGCAGTATGGTAGAATACTACAACAACAAGGAGACTCAGCTAAGGCGATCGCATCTTACAATGAAGCAATTAAAACTCTCAATACTCTGCGTCGAGATTTAGTTGCTACTAATCCTGATGTTCAGTTTTCCTTTCGAGAAGAAGTTGAACCTATTTATCGAGAGCTAGTTAAATTACTTCTTGATTCTGATGATAGCTCTCAACCCAGTCAAGCTACCCTTGAACAAGTACGCAATACTATTGAATCATTACGCAGAGACGAGATAGTTAATTTTCTTAGAGAAGACTGTTTAGTTTTCCAGCAAGCGGATTTTGTAGATCAAAAAGCAGCAGTTATCTATACTATTTTGTTAGATGATCGCTTAGAAGTAATCCTTTCACTAGCAGGACAAGAATTGCGTCGGTATAAAACAAACGTAAGTTCTCGTGAATTAGAAAGTCTGATCGCACAACTAAGAAGAAGTTTAATTTTACCTTACACTTCCTCAAAGCAGATTTTCCCCCTATCCCAAAAATTATATGATTGGTTATTGCGACCAATTCAAACTGACTTAGAGCAACAAGAAATAGAAACTTTAGTATTTGTCTTAGATGACTTATTACAGAATATACCTATGGCTGTGCTTCACGATGGGGAACAGTATTTAGTAGAAAAATATAACTTAGCTTTAACACCAGGTTTACAATTATTTGAACCACGACCAGTCACCGATATTGCCTTAAAAGCAATAACCGCAGGACTTAGCGAATCTCGCTTTGGGTTTTCTCCCCTTCAATACGTAACACAAGAATTAGAGCAAATTGAAGCCAAGATTCCCACTGAAATTTTGCTGAATCAAGAATTTACTAGTAACAACCTCAATCAAGAAGTTAGCTCTACTCCCACTTCCGTATTACACATCGCTACTCACGGTCAATTCAGTTCCCAAGCAGAAGATACCTTCATTTTGGCGTGGGATCAACCAATTAATGTCAAAGAGTTAGATAATTTATTAAGAACTAGAAATATAAGTCAGTCAGAGGCTTTAGAGCTTTTAGTCCTCAGTGCTTGCGAAACCGCCTCTGGAGACAAGCGTGCTGCTCTAGGAATAGCAGGAGTAGCAGTAAGAGCAGGTGCGCGGAGTACCCTAGCTTCCTTGTGGTTAGTGGATGATCGATCTACCGCCAAGCTAATGAACTACTTTTACCAAGAGTTAAAGACTGGAATAAGTAAAGGAGAAGCTCTACGTCGCGCCCAACTTTCTCTTTTGAAAGGAAAGTACTCCCATCCTCGTTTTTGGTCTGCGTTTATTTTACTAGGGAATTGGCTTTGAAGAAATGATGTCCTTTCTCCTTATCAAGTCCTTATCCCTCAATCCTCATCCTTTCAATAGTTAAACTAGCTGTAACTCAATTCTTTTACCTAATGCGGACAAAGCGCGTTCTATAGTTGATAATTTAGTTGCATGACGCGGATCGAGAATACGCCTAACTTCTTTTTCATCAACTTCCAGTAAGCGAGCTAATTGTACCTTAGTTATTGAAGCTTCTTGCATCGCCAAATAGAGAGTAGCCTTAAGCGCAGTTTGAATTGGTAGTATGACTATATATTCGTGATTGTGGCATTGGGAAGGAGAAGGAATATCTAACTTATCATCAATCCTAGCAGCGATCGCTTCTTCTAAACAATCAGTTGCCTCGACTAATGCTTCTTGCTTTGTATCCCCTTGAGTAATCGCTTCTGGCAAATCTCGAAATGTTACCACAAAACCCCCATCATCATCGGGGGTAAAAGTAGCTGGATAAGAAAATCGTTTCATAATAATTACCTGACTATAATTCATCTTCTCTAATTCCTAATTGAGTAAGCATGGCTTTAAGAGTTCCTGTTTTCAATTCATCCTTGGGATTTCTAACTATAGTGAATCGTTTACCAAAATAAAGGGTTACGTGAGAGCCTTTTCCCCGCTGTCTTGGTGCGCGTTCCCTTGCGTCTTACGCCGACGCGGGGTCGCACCGCTTTTGATCGACACGAGACTCAATACCGCGCTTTTTTGCCAGTTTCTTAACCTTCCGAATGAACTCGCTTCCTTTCATAGCCTCCACTATCGGACAATTATGTCCGATAGTCAAGAAAGAAAACAAAAAAGAGATATTTTTAAAATCCGTTTGATAAAGGTGACTTAAGGCATCATAAAATACTTCAAGTCCCCCAGAAATCCCCCCAATTTACCCCCAATGTTGGGAGGCATACTAATTATTAGCGCATTGTCTGGGTTTTTGCATTGAATCATAGCCCGTAACATTATTTACATCAGCAACCAGTATCACTTCACCGCTTTCATCTCTTATCCATCCAATAGCTTCCACAATTTGGGGAGTAGGATTAGGAACAGAAAAAGAAGAAGAACTTATTTCAGAAGAGTTATTTTGTGCTTCTGGAAGCTCTACCCAATCTGGTGCGATAGGATTGATTTGCAAAGCTTCTAAAGTATTAGGAGTTATACCACCTCTTCCAGTAATAATAAATTCGCTCTTGGCTTGAGTTGTACGAGGGTGACAAATTTGTGCAATTTCTGAGTTTAGAGGTTCTCTTGGTGCGACAACGCGATGCAGACTTGAAATCAAGGTTTCTGGTATTAAAATAGGTTCTGGTCTTACTTCTTGTTCTTCTACTGAAACGCTGTTTGTCTCAAGACTAAAGTCATCGCTACTGAAAATTTGTCCTTGATCTTGAATATTAAACAGAGACAGAGAATTAGTAGTGATATTTATATCTCCTGCACTATTTTCAGTGAAACTAGAAATTGCGATCAGACTAGGTACAACAATATTATCAGAGCCACCAGATATTTCTATTGATTCAGAAGCATTTATGGTGATATTTCCAGCTGCTCCAGCTTGAGTAATATTTTCTTGACTTGTTGCAATTCCACTAGTTGATGAAATTTGTCCTCCATCTTGAAGATTTAATCTTTCAATATTAATAGTAATATCTCCTCCTTCAATAGTAATATCTCCTCCGTCTCCTTCTCCATTTGTAGCGGTTGTAATATTTGCTCCATTATTAATCAATAATTCTCTAGCTTCAATATTTATATCCCCACCTAAAAAAGAACCAATTTGCGAACCATCTGTTAAAGATATTTCATCCCCTCGCAAGTTAATATCAGCTTCAGTAGTTTCTATTCTTGCACCTTGATTTAATGTAATGTCGCTAAAGTTAGTAGCGTCATCATATTCAAGCTCAAAACTGGAATTATCTAGCTCTAAATCAACTACACTATTACCAGCAATACTTCCTAATTCTATGTTCCCGTCAGAAGCACTGATTATTCCCCCTTCTAGAATAATATTTCCACCAATTAAAGCTAAGTTTTGTCCTGGTGCTACTGTTAAACCTACACCCTCAGCAACAGACTGATTGATAATAGTCCCTGGATTATTGCCCAACCCTAGACCAATAGGGACATTAATCGTTAATATCGGTCTTTGTGGATTGGTCGCGCTAAACTCTATACCATCAGGAAATAAAATACTGTCTGCGGTACTTCCATAAAATGAACCACCAATATCTAACCTTGCACCTTCGCCAAAAATAATGCCAGCAGGATTGATTAAAAATAAATTTGCTGCACCATTAGCACGAATCAAACCATCAATATTGGAGATATTTCCGCCTGTAACCCGAGACAAGATATTAACTATATCACTAGCATTGTTAAAGAAAGCTTCACTTCCATTTGGTATAGAAAACTCTTCAAAACTGTGAAATAAATTACCTCCAGCACGTGAGCCATTATCTATTCTTATCCCATTATCAGTAGGAGTTACAGTAGTATTCGTAGTGCCATCTGTAGTAATCTGAGCCGAAGCTGGAGCAATTAATGTTGTTCCACAGCATAAACCAAGGATTGACGAGGATATCAGTTTCATCAATAAAAAGTAGCTGAATTTTTACTGATTCTACATTTTAACTAGTTACTTACATACAACCATCTTTGGCTGTGCATGAGCAGCAACAACTTCACTAGTCACGCTTTCCTTAAATCGAAATGGTATTTGTAGCTCTCAAGATCATTTTTAGCCAATCTGGTTGCTATAGCTATTATGAAGTTTTGTATAGTTTTACGATTAAATTACCAAACTTTTTTAAACAAGGGCTGAAAAGTTATTAGATACAACTCATATTCAAGGATTGTTTGAAATGTTTGAAGATTTGAACCTTAGTTTTGAAACTGGCGATTTCCAAGACGTTGAAACCATTGGCGTTGCTAGTATTGAAACGGCAGACTTTGGTGTAACTCCTACTGACGGGGAGTTTCAAGCTTTGATTACCACTGATGATTTTGATTCAGTAACTGATGCTGAATTAGAGACTTTTCTAGGATTAGATGCAGGAGATATAGATAACCTTAGTAATGGCGATGCTACTGAAGGTTCCGCTATTCAACTTGCTCCTATTACTATCGAAGCTGGACAAGTTTTGTCCTTTGATTGGAATTTTCTAACCAATGAAGGAACTCCTAGCTTTTTTAATGATTTTGCTTTTGTCTCCATTGATTCTGCTTCAGAACTAGCTGATACCAACAGTACTTTTGTGCTTTCTTCTAGCCCATTTTTTGAAGAAACTGGTTATCAAACCTTTACCTTTGAGTCTGCTGTTGATACAACAATTACAGTAGGATTGGGAGTTGTTGATGTTGCAGATAATATTGTTAATTCTGGTTTATTAATAGACAATTTTCAGATCATCACACCTGTTGAAGGTACTTCTGCTGATGATACCCTTGATGGAACTAATCAAAACGATATTATTCGTGGACTAGCAGGTAATGACCTAATTAGTGGACTAGCAGGTAATGACTTACTTGAAGGGGGTACTGGTAATGACACTCTCTTAGGTGGAGATGGTATAGACAATCTTTTAGGGGGAGATGGTGATGATGTTCTTCAAGGTGAAACTGGTAATGACTTACTTGAAGGGGGTACTGGTAATGATACTCTCTTAGGTGGAGAAGATAATGATAATCTCTTAGGGCAAGATGGTAATGATGTTCTTCAAGGTGAAACTGGTAATGACATTCTCTCTGGGGGTATTGGTAACGACACTATCGGCGGTGGAGATGGCACAGATAACCTTTTAGGAGGAGATGGTGATGACATTCTCTCTGGTGGAGATGACAATGATATTATTGACGGTAATATTGGTGATGATATTATCTCTGGTGGTAGCGGTAGTGATTCTCTCTTAGGTGGGGATGGTAATGATACCCTGGAAGGTAATCCAGGTAATGACACTTTAGAAGGTGGTAACGGTAACGACGAGCTTCTTGGGGGTAATGGTAGTGACTTCCTTAATGGTAATGCTGGAAGAGATCGCGTCTTTGGTGGTAACGGTGATGATTTTATCTTAGGTGAAAACGGAAATGATCGGCTTTTTGGTGGTAACGGTAATGACAATCTCTTAGGTGGTAACGGGAACGACCAGCTTCAAGGTGGAGGTGGTAATGACTTCCTTACTGGTGGTGCTGGTGCTGACCAATTTGTCTTAGCTTCTGGTCAAGGTGGAGAAACTATCGTGGACTTTGAAGATGATCTAGATAAATTCGTTTTAGGTACAGGATTATCCTTTGAGAATCTCAATATTCTTTCAACTGGTAGCGATACTGTTATCAGTAACAACAACATAGTTTTAGCTGTGGTGGAAAACACCCAAGCTTTTGAAATTGGTGTAGAGGACTTTATTTTCTAGAAGGAAAAACTGTCGTTAACTTCTAGTAGTAGGGATTGACACGCTCTCACAGTTAAAATCAACGGACATCTCACGGTTCTGAGGTCTCCTCAGAACCCGTGTCCTCAAGATTTTTAACGGGAGATTCTAACACCTCACGATGCTAGTTTTCTGCTTCGCCCTGTGCCAACTAGAATATCGTGACCGATACTCCCTGTCGCATCCAGTCCACAGACATTTTCTAACACGCTATGCCCTAGCGCGCTTACTCCACGATTTCTTACTTCTTGACTAGCTGCCACATCCCTTGTAGTGGTATATCCACACTCATTACAGTTGTGAGAGCGAATATCTAAAGTCTTCTTCCCTGTATGTGCGCCACAGTTAGGACAAGTCTGTGATGTCCCATCTTTATTGACCTTGGCAAAATACACATCACGGCGAAAACAAATCCACTCTAAAATGTTAACAAACTGACCAAAACCAGCATCTGCGCTCTGGTTTGAAAACATCCCTCTTTGCCAACTGACAAAGTTAATGTCTTCAACAAACAACATTCCAGCACCATTACAAAGATGATGAGCTAGTTTAAAGTGCCAATCTTTTCTAGTATCAGAAATACGTTGATGTAATCTAGCTATTTTTTGGTTTAACTTGTGTCGATTGCTTGACCCTTTTTGTTTATTCTTTAACCTGCGAGACAGCAATTTAAGCTTGTATTGTAGGTTTTTAAGAAATCGAGGTCGTTTAATCTCTTCACCATCACTGGTAGCTACAAACTTATCAAAACCCAAGTCTAAACCTCTTGGATGACCATGAGGCATTGGATTAGGAACATCAACATTTAGCTGTAGTGACAGCATCACAAAATAACCAGATGCTTTTCTAACTATTCTTGCACAGCGAGGAACAAAACCATCAGGTATGGGACGAGACATTCTCCACTTTACCTCTTTCAAGCCAGGTAATTTAATTGATTGATTATTTATGGGGTTTTTGCCCAGTTGAGGAAAAACAAATGACCTCATTCGATATTTATTTTTAAAGCGAGGGAATCCAAACCCTCTAGCTTTCATATCATCCCAAGCTCTGTCTAAAGTTCTCAACGTTTGCTGTAATACTTGAGCATTAGCAGATTTGAGAAATTCGTGCTCTTTCTTGGCGTTTGTTAATAACTTGGCTTGTCTATGGTACTTGGGGAATGGCTCATCAACTGACATGATGTATTCGTGTTCAATTGAACAAGCATTTACAGGTGACTTACGAGACTTGCACCAGTCTTTTCGCTCTTGCAGAGCAAAATTCCAAACACTTCTACATACATCAAGTGTGTTCTCAATGTATGCAATTTGCTCAGGAGTTGGCTCTAGTTTGTACTCGTAACTTAATATCATCATGGTTATATTTTAGCCTACACAAGATAAAAATCTGTGTAGAAAATGTTAAGTAGGCTAAAATATATTTGTTTGTGGGCAAAAATTCCCGTCGAAGACGCGGGGAGCGACCTCGCCGTTAAGCCTGTCGGCTTTAACGGGAGTCCTCTTTTTGCAATTAAGATAGCCAATAGAGCAGAAAGTATCCGCAACGAACTGCCTTGCGGATACTTCACTTATGACTTTTCTGATGGGAAAATAGTGATCTTTGTCATCAAAAAAGGAACTGATGTTAATTATTAGCGCATTGTCTAGGCTTTTGCCAAGGATCATAGCCCGTAACATTATTGACATCAGCAACTAGTATCACTTCACCGTTTTCATCTCTTATCCAGCCAGTAGCTTCTACAATTTGGGGAGTAGGATTAGGAACGGAAAAAGAAGAAGCACTTGTTTCAGAAGAGTTATTTGGTGCTTCTGGAAGCTCTACCCAATCTGGTGCGATAGGATTTATTTGCAAAGCTTCTAAAGTATTGGGAGCGATACCACCTCTTCCAGTGAACGTAAATTCACTCTTAGCTTCTGCTGTACCAGGGGTACAAATTTGGGCAATTTGTGTATTTAAAGGTTGGTTGGGTAAAATGAATGTTTCTCGACTGGGGTCTATTTCTAGAGTATTAAGATTTATCTGACCATTTAAGTTGGGATTGGTCTGAGAAATAGCAATAATATCGTTGTTTAGTGTTTCTGCTTCTCTAGCTTCAATACCAAAAATACCTACTGCGTTAATGTTGATTCGACCTCCACTACCATTAAAAGCATTAGCAGTAATATCGCTGTTTTGATCAGGGATAGCTACCAGAAATGAGGTGTTAATATCAATATTTCCTCCATTTCCTCCAGTTCCTTCTAAACCAGCACTGGTAGATATACTACTACCGCTACCTAAAAATATTAACTCATCTACTAATAGCTCAATATTTCCTCCATTTCCTCCCACAGATTCAGCAACAATACGTCCCCCATCTTCAAGCTGAAGAGAACTTGTTGTGATCTCTAATGTGCCTGCATTTCCTGAACCTTCGCGAGGATTAAATACTGGTCTTATTATAGTCAAAGGATTACCAGAACGATCTAAAATTGGCTCTCCATCCTCATCTCTTAAAGTTTCTATCTGAAAACTTATTTCGATAAAATTATTGACCCCTATTTGAGCTTGATCAAGAATTCTTAATTCTGGAGTTGTAATGTTGATATTACCTGCATCTCCTGTACCACCAGTACGACTAAACAAACCACTTTCTAATCCACTCACTTCTACTAACTTGTTAGCATTAATTTCTAAAGTTCCTGCTGTTGCTTCGCTTGTTGTTTGGGCTGAAATTTGAGCATTATTGGTAATAAATAAAAAATTAGTACTAATATTTATTATATTTGAATTGCCTACTGCCGTTGATTCGGAAGCAATCTGAAAAGGATCGAAAAAATCTACCGTACTAAAAATACCAGTACGTAGTTCGTTCATACCTTCACCATCAAGAGTGACAGTATCTTCCGCTTTAATCTGAATTTTACCAACATTGCCGATACCAAGATTGCCACTATTAGAGGTACTACTACGAATTTGTCCTCCATTGGTAATATCTAAATTAGTAGTATTAACGGTAATATTTCCCGCATTTCCTGTTCCAGAGGTAAGACTACCAATTATTGCTCCATTGGTAATATCTAAATTAGTAGTATCAATGGTGATATTACCTGCATTTCCTTCTCCACTAAAGTTACCTTCACTAAATATCCCACCAGGAAACGATTGGGAGCTGTTGTTCCCTCCCTCCACAACAACATTATTGTCTACTTTAATAATGATATTACCTGCATTCCCTCTTCCAAAATTACTAGCAATTCTTCCTCCATTGGTAATATCTAGAGTATTAGTATTAATGGTGATATCACCTGCATTTCCTCTTCCAAAATTACTACTACGAATTTCTCCTCCATTGGTAATATCTAGAGTATTAGTATCAATGGTGATATTACCTGCATTTCCTTCTTCAAAAACATTACTACCAATTCTTCCGCTATTAATATCTAGAGTAGTAGTATTAATGGTGATATTACCTGCGTTTCCTTCTAAAAAGAGACTACTACTAATTTCTGCAAAATTGGTAATATCTAGAACTGAATATTTTACCTAGGGGAATCCGAAAAAATTAATAGAATATCTGAAAAGTTTAGTGTTTTTTCCCCTCTTGATACCCCCTTAAAAAGGCTATGGTTAAGACACAAGTACTCCAAAGAAAAAAAATTTGTGGTTTTTGCCCCCCTAATATCATTTCCCTTTAAATTTGCTACAGATGACTGATGGGGAGACAAGGGAGACAAGGAGGACAAGGGAGATTAATGTGCAGCATATCTAAAGTGATTTGATATAACCCCCCAATTCTGGGGGGGAAAGAGTTAGACTCAGATCTTGCACCAGGCGCGATTTTCACGCCTGAAATAAATTTCTTGGCTAATATCTCAAGTATCCGCAATTTATAAATTGCGGATACTCAAGAGGACTCTGATGTAGTGTTAATAAAAGTTATAGTCTATTTTAATAGACTTATTGTCTTAGCCTGAAACTTCAGTTTTAGGCGGTTTGGTATCGAGTTGCAAGATCTGAGTAGAAGTTACCCAAAAATATTTGAATATATTTTCATTAAATATTTATGATACCCCCAATGTTGGCGAGCGACCCCGCGCCGACGAAAGGCGCAAACGCCAGTTCCTTCAAATGGGTAAACCCGCCCAACGGACTGGCTTGGGAACGCGCGAGAAGGGTTACGGGGGATAGATTGAAGATTTAAGCGATCGCAATTTCTCCGATTCTTCAGCGCAAACTCTTACTAAAAAATTTAAAATAGGTTGCTACCAAAAATTCTTTAATGGGAAACAGCACAAAAGTTATGGGGTTAATCGTAACAATAATATTACGGGTATCTCGTCGTGCTAGATTCACAATTTGCTTTGCTACCCAGTCAGCAGACATAATGCCAATAGGATTTAGATTACTTTTAAAAGGACCTAAAATTAGTTTACGAACTACACAAGGAGCATCAAGACGACGCAAGGTTACTAAGTCTCCTAAAGTTCTTTTACTGAGTTCATAAAGAGGACTAAAAGCAGGATTTACCTCAGCTTCAGAAGTATTTACCCAAACTTCTTTAGTAGCAATATCTTTATTAGTTTTTACTGTTGCAAAGAAAGTCTCCATTAAATGCCAACCAGAAAATGTATTAATTTCGTAGGATTGAGCGATCGCATTTTTGTCTCTGGCTTCATGGACGTTAATACCATGATTAATAACTAGAATATCTATTTTCTCTAGTACTTCTGCTAATTCAGTTTCTTTTCCAGTTTGCCAGGGTATAGTTTTGATCGGTAATTCTTGACCATCTATATTTAGACTGATGCTGTTACCAGAGGATGTAATAGCCGTAACCTTTGCTCCCTGTAACTGGAGTTGTTTTAATAAGGCTCTCCCTAATGTACCAGACGCGCCTGTTACCGCAATTTTTTTTCCTTTTAAAGATAAGGCTGTACCCATTACTTTATCTATAAGAGTGAGAGTTCCACAGAAGTAAGCATTTTGATTATCGAAATGATGTCGCCAATGATAGGTGCGATTGACAAATAATGTAGCAGGTAAACTAGTAAATTTTCCTTGACGATGGGTAATATCGGTAATTTCGTCTATATGAGGAATCCCTAACCCTCTGGCGATCGCAGAAACTAAAAACCCTAATGTATATAACGTACCTGCAAAAGCTGTCCACTGAGGCGATATGTTCCAAGTATAAACTACACCATAAGCCAGAAAACTCAACATTAGCATTACTAAAGCTTCTGGCACATCGTTATACCAATGGGCTTGACGATATATTGTCTCATTCACTACTGATAGATCGGGACGAAATACCCGATGATGCCAAGAGTGAAGACGATATAAAGGCTGCCATACATGAGATATAGCATGATATATATCCCTCACCAATTCTACCCATAGCACCGAACTTAAGGCGATCGCAAATCCCCAATAAACAGTCTGCATAATCAATATTTGTAATGGTAATTTTAAATATGTTTAACTTTTTAAAGAGCAGATTTTTGCTTTAATGTAACCAAAAATGGTCACTCAGTACTATATATAATTAAAATTAATTATTTAACTCAAGGTTGATTATTAAAAATCAGCAAAAAAAATTAATACTTAATAAACTCCGATACAATTAAAACATTGTTCATCAAAAGCACCATTAAGACAAGAAGACACAAAAGTAACTATGTCAGATAACCGTTGGGAAGAAACCGAATCCGCAGCAAATTTTGACCCTCTAGGCTCTTTTTTATCAGAATGGTCTGATCCAGAAGATGAAGAAGAAGAGTTTAGAAGTGACTTTTTTCAAGGATTAGCAGGAAGGAGAAAGAAAGCTGCGCTAGTCTTCATGACTATTTGGATTGTAGTGATTACACTCCATCTGGTTTCTTGGGGTTACTGGCTAGTCATCGGTATAACAGGATTGCTAGGAATTCATATTGTAAGATTTTCTGTCGCTCCCCAAAACCAAGCTCCAGAAAAACTATCCGATGAAAGTTTAGCTAATGCTCCTACTGTTTCTCTTCTAGTATCTGCTAAAAATGAAGAAGCAGTTATTGAAGAAACTCTAAGAATACTTTGCAATTTAGATTATCCTCAAGATAAATATGAAGTTTGGGCAATAGATGATCGCAGTACCGATCAAACTCCAGAAATCTTAGATAAATTAGCTCTAGAATATCCTCAACTGCTAGTAGTACATCGTTCTGCTGCTGCTACTGGTGGTAAATCTGGGGCGTTAAATCAAGTATTACCCCACACCAAAGGGGAGATAATCGCAGTATTTGACGCAGATGCTAGGGTAGAAACAGATTTACTCCGTAAAGTCGTACCAATGTTCGACGAGTCAGAAATCGGCGCAGTACAAGTAAGAAAGGCTGTCTCTAATGAGTTAGAAAACTTCTGGACAAAAGGACAAGCAGCAGAAATGGCTTTAGATAGCTATTTTCAACAACAACGCATCGCCGTCAATGGAATTGGAGAACTAAGAGGAAATGGTCAATTTGTCCGTCGTTCAGCTTTAAAGAGTTGTGGTGGTTGGAACGAAGAAACCATTACTGATGATTTAGATTTAACCATCCGTCTCCATCTAGATAATTGGAAAATCGGCTTTTTGCTGACTGCTCCAGTAAAAGAAGAAGGCGTGACAAGAGCGGTCGCATTATGGCATCAGCGCAATCGTTGGGCAGAAGGGGGCTATCAACGCTATCTCGACTACTGGCGTTATATTTTCCGTAGCCCTATGGGTTTTACCAAAAGAATAGATTTACTCTGTTTTGTCTTATTTCAATACATTTTACCCACTGCCACCATTCCTGATTTAGTGATAACCCTGACTCGTCATAAATTCCCTGTGCTTGCACCTCTGAGTAGTGTACTCTTATCAGTTACATTTATGAGTATGTGTAGAGGCTTGATCAGGATTAAAGGTACAGAAGAAAAACTGACTACAGTTTCCATATTCAAAATTGTCGGACAAACTATCAGAGGCATGATTTATATGGTGCACTGGCAAATTGTTATGCCTAGCATCACTGCCAGAATGTCAGTCCGCCCCAAACAGCTCAAATGGGTTAAAACTGTCCATGAAGGTGCAGCCAAAGAAAGTTTTGAATTTTAACTTTTCCGCCGAAAGAAGTCCCACACCTACCCCATGGCGGAGGTGCTGCGGATGAATTTCGGACAGGGTTTATTGGTTTACAGTTTAGACGCACAATCTTTATATATCAAAGGTTTCAGTAATTGTATAATATTT
>JAAUYH010257440.1_pt1 | contig 16417 bp, 15 predicted proteins | sample 7278061 | NCBI WGS metagenome assembly JAAUYH01 (sample SAMN14350203, study PRJNA611818) | marine sediment metagenome | isolation source: surface marine sediment (0.6m) | place: French Polynesia: Moorea | collected 2018-08 | reverse complement strand
GCGTCAAGCTCGGCTTCATGGGCTTCTTCACCAAGGCGGCCTGCCTGGCGCTGAAGGACGTGCCCTCGGTCAATGCGCAGATTGATGGCGAGGAGATCGTCTATCACAATTATGCCGACATCTCGGTCGCGGTCAGCGCGCCCAATGGGCTGGTTGTGCCGGTGATCCGCAATGCCGAGGCAATGAGCTTTGCCGACGTCGAGAACACGATCGGCGATTTCGGCAAGCGCGCCAAGGAAGGCACGCTGACGCTCGAGGAAATGCAGGGCGGGACCTTCACCATTTCGAACGGCGGCGTGTTCGGATCGCTGATGTCGACGCCGATCATCAACCCGCCACAGAGCGCCGTGCTCGGCCTGCACCGCATCGAGCAGCGCCCGGTGGTGATGCCCGACGGCTCGATCGAGGCGCGGCCGATGATGTACCTCGCGCTGAGCTACGACCACCGCCTGATCGACGGGCGCGAGGCCGTGACCTTCCTGGTCCGCATCAAGGAAGCAATCGAGGATCCGGCACGGCTGCTGATTGATTTGTGATCTTGGAAGGAAGAATCTCACCCGTCATTCCAGCGAAGGCTGGAATCTCATCGAACCAGATCCCGGCCTGCGCCGGGATGACGAAAATGGAAAGTGACAATGGCTGAACATGACTATGATCTCCTGATAATCGGCTCCGGGCCCGGCGGCTATGTCGCGGCGATCCGGGCGGCGCAGCTGGGGCTGAAGACCGCCTGCGTGGAAAGCCGCGAGACGCTGGGCGGGACCTGCCTCAACGTCGGCTGCATCCCGTCCAAGGCGCTACTCCACGCCTCGGAGATCTACGAGGAAGCGCATACGGGTTCGCTCGAGAAATTCGGTATCAAGCTGACCGGGGCGAAGCTCGACCTCAAGCAGATGATGGCGGAAAAGACCAAGGCCGTGGGCGAGCTGACCGGCGGGATCGAGTTTCTTTTCAAGAAGAACAAGGTCGACTGGATCAAGGGCCACGGCGCCTTTACCGGACCGAACAACGTCGATGTCGGCGGCAAGACGGTTACCGCGAAGAATATCATGATCGCCACAGGTTCCTCGGTCACGCCGCTGCCCGGCGTCGATATCGACAATGCGAAGGGCGTGGTCGTCGACAGCACCGGCGCGCTCGAGCTGCCCAAGGTGCCCAAGCACATGGTTGTCATTGGCGGCGGCGTCATCGGGCTGGAGCTGGGCAGCGTCTGGCGGCGGCTCGGCGCGGAAGTGACTGTGGTAGAATTTCTCGACCAGATCCTGCCCGGCATGGACGGCGACATCCGCAAGGACAGCGCGCGTATCTTCAAGAAACAGGGTTTCAAGATCAAGACGTCGACCAAGGTCACCGGCTGCACCGTCAAGGGCAAGAAGGCGACGCTCACCATGGAACCGGCCAAGGGCGGCGATGCCGAGACGCTCGAGGCCGACGCGGTGCTGGTCGCTATTGGCCGCCGGCCCAATACCGAGGGGCTGGCGCTCGACAAGGCCGGGCTGCAGGTCAATAATCGCGGCCAGATCGAGGTCGGCCATGACTTCCAGACCAGTGTCCCTGGCATCTATGCCATTGGCGACGTCACGCCCGGCCCGATGCTGGCGCACAAGGCAGAGGATGAAGGCATTGCCGCGGCCGAGTTCGTCGCTGGACAGACCGGTATCGTCAACCACGACCTGATCCCCGGCGTCGTCTACACCCATCCCGAGATCGCCAATATCGGCAAGACCGAGGAAGAGGTGAAGGAAGCCGGGATCGACTACAAGGTCGGCAAGTTCCCGTTCATGGGGAACAGCCGCGCCAAGACCAACCGCGACACCGATGGCTATGTGAAGATCATCGCCGAGGCCGACAGTGACCGGGTGCTCGGCGCGCATATCATATCGTCGCTGGCCGGGACTTTGGTCGCACAGGTGGTGCAGGCGATGGAATTCGGCGCCACGTCAGAGGATATTGCCTATACCTGCCACGCCCATCCGACGCACAGCGAGGCGGTCAAGGAAGCGGCGATGGCGGTACAGGGCAAGCCGATCCATATTTAGGTCGTGCCCCTGCGCGGGGCGGAACGCGGCACGGGACTCGCTCTGCGGGCCACCTCCCCTGTGCTCCGCACTTGATGCGGAGCACCGTCCCGCGTAGCGCTATTTCGAGCACTGTTCCGCATCAAGTGCGGAACACGAGGGGAGGGAACATGCCGATACCATCACTGACCAACGAACCGACCGCGTCCGACATCGCGGCGGATATCGCGGCGGGCAAGCTGTCTGCGCTGGACGCAACCGAGGCCGCCATTGCCCGGATCGAGCAGCTCAACGAACCGATCAATGCCATCGTCGTGCGCGATTTCGATGCGGCAAGGGCGGCGGCAAAGCAACTTGACGCCACCGGGCCCGGTGAAGACCAGCCGATGTTCGGCGTGCCGATGACGGTGAAGGAAAGCTTCGACCTGGCCGGCCACCCCTCGACCTGGGGGCTGGAGGCGGCCCGCAACAATATCGCTTCTGCCGACGCGGTCGCGGTGCAGCGGTTGAAACGCGCGGGTGCCGTAATCCTCGGCAAGACCAATGTCCCGCCCGAACTGGCCGACTGGCAGTCGAACAACCCGGTCTATGGCCGCACCAACAATCCGCATGATCACGACCGCTCCCCCGGCGGCTCCTCGGGCGGCGCCGCGGCAGCCGTGGCCGCCGGCATGGTGCCTTGCGAGTTTGGCAGCGACATTGGCGGATCGATCCGCGTACCGGCGCATTATTGCGGGGTCTGGGGTCACAAGCCGACTTTCAACATCATCAGCCTCGAGGGGCATGGCTATCCGGGCACCGACTCAGCGCGCCCGGCACTTTCGGTCTGCGGCCCGCTGGCGCGTTCAGCGGCCGACCTCGACATGCTGCTCGAGGCCACGCTCGACCACCCGCTGCCCAGGCGCGAGGTCGGGCTCAAGGGCGGCAAGTTCCTGCTGATCGACGAGCAACCCATGACCAGCTGCGCCAGCGCCTATCGCGCCGAGCTGGACCGGGTTGCCGGCCTGATCGAGGAAGCGGGCGGCCAGGTCGAACGGCGCAGCGAACTGGTACCCGACCTCGAGGCTTCCCACGCCAGCTATTTGAAGATGCTCAACATCACCATGGCCGCCGGCCTGCCCGCGCCCGACGGGACGCAGGCGACGGTGCGCGACTGGTTCGACCTGCTCGATGACCAGATGCGGGTCCACCGCCAATGGCGCGACGTGCTGGGTGAATTCGACTTTGTCCTCGCCCCGGTCAGCGCCACGCCGGCCTTCCCGCACCATTATGGCCAGATCTTCCAGGGCAATATCGCCGTCGATGGCGAAGACCTGCCCGCCGCGCCGCAACTTGCATGGGCAGGGATCGTGACCTTCCCCGGCCTGCCTTCGACCGTGCTGCCGATTGGCAGTGTCGACGGGCTGCCGGTCGGCATGCAGGTGATCGGAGACAAGCTCGATGATTTCGCGACCATCGCCATGGCCGGGGCAATCGGCGCCCTGATCCAGGACTGAACAAGCCAACTGCAAGGGAAGCTGCCATGGCCCGACCGCACAGGACTTTCTACAAATGGCACATCTGGCTTGGCTGGCTCGTGGGCGTGCCTTTGATCCTTTGGACGGCATCCGGATTGTTCATGGTCATTCGGCCGATCGAGGAAGTGCGCGGCGAACATTTGCGCCTGCCCGTCGAAATGACCGCGCTGCCCGCGTCGCGCATCGTGCCGCTTGATGTTGAACCGGAAAGCGTCAAATCCGCGACGATCAAGCGCGATGGATCGCAAACGATCTGGCAAGTCGAGAAAATTGATGGAAATATAGAACGTTATGAGGCGGAATCGAGGACATTGCTCCCCCGGATTTCCGAAGCACAGGCACAGGATATTGTCGGCAAACGAATCCGGGGTGGCGACGACATTGCCGATATTGCCGGATTTGAAGACGGCCGCGATATCAGTGATTTCCGCCGGCCGCTGCCCGTCTGGCGAGTCACGCTGGACGATGGAACCAATATCTATGTCGACCAGCGAACCGGAGACATCGCCGCGGTCCGCACGCAGTTCTGGCGGGCCTTCGATTTCATGTGGGGCCTGCACATTATGGACCTACAAACGCGCGAGGATACTAGTCACCCGATCCTGATCGGATCTGCGGCCCTCGCACTGATGGGTTCGATCCTCGGATTTGTGATGCTCTTCACGCGCCTACGGAAACGGCGTCGGACAAAGGCATGAACGCCGCCCTGCTCTACAGCGCGCTTGGCTGGCTCGACCTGTTCGGGATTGCCGTTTTCGCCATATCGGGTGCGCTGATGGCAGCGCGCAATCGCCAGACGCTGGTGACCTTTGCATTTTTCGCGCTGGTCACAGGTGTTGGCGGCGGCACGGTAAGGGATTTGCTGATCGGCGCGCCGGTCTTCTGGGTGCAGGATGCGCGGGTGCCGGTGCTGTGCCTGTCGATCGCGTTGCTGGTGTGGGTGACGCCGGTGAAATGGTGGCGGCCGGCCGCGATCGACTGGTTCGACGCGATCGGGCTCGCCGCCTATTCGGTATTCGGCGCGGCGAAGGCGATGCAGCTCGGCATCGGCCCGGTACCGGCGGCGATCATGGGCATCATCACCGCCTGTGTCGGCGGCGTGATCCGTGACCTTATTGCCGGTGAGCCGTCGATCATCATCCGGCCCGAACTCTACGTGACCGCGGGCGCGCTATCCGCATTTTCCTTCGTGCTGCTGGCGCAGACAGGTATTCCCGCCTTCGTCGCGGCAGGGATCGCGTTCGCCGCCGGGTTCGCGCTGCGCGCGCTGGCGATCGTCAAGGGGTTGGCACTGCCTTCCTATCGCGGGGCGGAAGACGCCGAGTAGCTGCTGAGCCAGTCAAACCAGTTGATACGCTGCTGTTTCGGGCGCGCATCGGCGGGGCCGCATTCGAGGCACAGCGCCTGCACCCCTTCGCGCGCCATCAACCCGCGCGCCGTGTAGAGCGCATCGGCCAGCACCGCCTTTTGCTGGCGGGTGAACCAGCTGACGACTCCCGTCACCGGCGGCTGTTCGGACCTGGCAAAGGGGATGCCGCCGCCAAGATCGAAGAACCCGAAGTCGAGCGGCGTTTCCAGATATTTCGGGTAATAGTCGCCTTCTTCGAGCCCAGCCCGCTTGGCGGCTTCGGTCAAGGCCTCATCAATGCCGCCAAACCCGTCGACGAGCCCGAGTTGCCGCGCCGTGCCGCCGTCCCAGACGCGGCCCTGGCCGATTTCATCGACCTGTTCGCTTGTCTTGCCCCGCGCATCACCAACCAGGGTGATGAAGTCGCGATAGCTGTCCTCGACGCCGGCCTGCAGGATCTGGTTCACGTCATCGCTGAACCCGCCGACAAAATTGGGCTCGCCCGAAAGCGGCGTGGTGCCGACACCATCGGCGGTTACACCCCATTTGCCGAGTGCATTCTCGAAGCTCGGGATAACCGCGAAAACACCGATCGATCCCGTGATCGTATCGGGTTCGGCGAAAATATGGTCACCGCCCGAGGCGATCCAGTAGCTACCACTCGCCGCGACATCGCCCATGGAAATGACGACCGGCAGTTCCTTCTTTTTCGCTTCTGCCAGTGCCAGGCGGATTTCCTCGCTGGCAAAGGCGGAACCGCCAGGCGAATCGATCCGCACGACCAGCGCCTTGATCTCGTCCGCGTCGAGCGCCTCGTAGATCAGCTCGGCAATCCGGCCGCTGGCTGCGACGCCCGGCCCGGCATTGCCCGAGACAATCTCGCCCGCCACGGTCACGACACCAATTGGCGAACCGTCATCATCGACCGGGTTGGCAGCGGCATAATTGGCAAAGTCGATGCTCTTGAAGCTGTCGGGTGATGGCGTTTCATCGCTTCCGACCTTTTCGGCGACAAAGCGGTCAAAGGCGGTCTTGTCGCCCAGCTTGTCGACCAGCTTCTGGTCGATCGCGATCTTCGCATAGTCGCCATTGGCCGCCGTGATCATCGCCGCCGGATCGTCGGCAAAAGGCTTGATCACCGCCTGCGGGCGCGCCTTCTTCACTTCCTCGAGCCAGCTGTCCCAGAGCACGCTGTACAGTGCACTGGCAGCTTCCTTTGCCTCAGGCGACTGGTCGGATCGCAAATAGGGTTCGACCGCGCTTTTATAGGTGCCGACGCGGTAGATATTCGCTGTCACGCCAAGCTGATCGATAAGGCCCTTGTAGTAGAGCCGGCTGCGGCCCGGTCCGGCGAAGATCACGCCGCCCATCGGGTCCATCCAGATTGCATCGGCATGGGCAGCGAGCTGGTAGGCCGCGTCGCCGTAGAAATTGGCAAAGGCGTAGATCGGTTTGCCGGCTTCCTTCGCCCTGGCGAGCGCTTCGCCGATGCTGGTCAAGCTGGTCTGGCCGCCGCCGACAAAACCACTGAGGTCAAGGACGATCGCCTTGACGTCCTCGTCCGCGACCGAGGCATCGATCGAGCGCACGATATCGCGCAGTTCATATTCGCCCATCGCCGCGTTTCCACCGGTCAGGAAATCCTCGAATGTCGGGGCAGTCGCTTCTTCAACGACGATACCGTCGAGGTCGAGCGTCAACGCGCCTTCACCAATCGCCGCCACATTGGGCCGCGACGAAAGCGCCATGTAGAGCGCAATGAAGAAGAGCAACATCGCGATCAGGACCAGTCCATCCTTGATCGCGACCAGGACTTTCCATGCGGCGCGGGCAAATTGCATGCGTATCAACTCCAGTAACCGGGCAACAAAAAACGGCAGGCCGTTGCCAGCCTGCCGTCTATATGGCGACTTTTTCCGGAATTACCAGCGGATCACCCGCGGCACGAACAGCCGGCCGGCAATTGCACCGACCAGGACCGGCAGCGTGAACCACAGGCCGATATAATATATGTCGTTGAACGGGCAGAAGATATTATAGGCCGCGGCGCCCAATGCACCCGAAGCCATGCCGACCAGCCAGCCGGCGCGTTCCGGTGAGGTCGGCGCGCCTTGGCGCAGCCACATGGTCAGGCCGCTGCCAATCGCCAGCGCCGCGATGCTGCTGGTGACGAGGCACTTGATTCCTTCCGCAGGCCGCAATGCCTCGACCGGCGGGGTGTTGATCATGCTCATGATCGCCGCGGTCAGCGGGAACAGCGCAGCGGTCGCCAGCGCCCAGATCCAGCCGCGGTTCAGGTTTCCGACGCCTGGCCGCGACATGTTGACCACCGAAAAGGCCGTCGCCACGCCCAGCATCAGCAGCACGCCGCTGCGCAGGAAGAACATCTCGTCCGCCATGCCCATCGCTAGGTCGCTGCGCACGCCGAGGAAGGTCGCAACCGCGAACATCGCGGCAGCGGTCAGTAGCCCGACCAGCGCCAGTCCACTCATCGGCTTGATCGTCTTCACCGGCTCCAGTTCGTCGACCAGGCCATCGATCAGTTTATTTGCAGCGTCACTCATTTCACTCACTCTCGATAAGGGCGCTCATCTTCTTGAGCCCCCGGTGGATATTCACTTTGACCAGCGATTCCGACTGGCCGGTCTGGGCAGCGGCCTCGGCAATGCTGAGGCCCTCGATCTTCACCAGCGCGATGACCGAGGCCTGCTTTTCGGGGATCATCCCCAGCAGCCGTTCAAGGCTGACCTTGGCCGACACGGTTTCTTCCTGCGGATCGGCGGTCATTTCCTCGTACAGCTCGTCATGCTCATGACGGTAGATCTTGCGCAGGCTGTCGATCCAGCGGTACCGGCCGATTGCCGCGAGCCAGGGCAAGAACGCCTTGGTCGGGTCATAGCTGGCCCGCTTGCGGTGCAGCGAAATCAGCGTTTCCTGCACCAGGTCATCGATCGCCGACGGATTGATCTTGCGGGCATAGTAGCGCCGCAGCCATTTCTCGCATTCGACGAGCAGGGTGGAATAGCATTGCTTGTCGCCGCCTTGCGCCTTGATCATCAGCTGGCGCATGGTTTCTTCATTGGCGATCATCGATGCTCTCCCACCCTGATCCGATTAGCCGAACTTGTGCCCGAGCAGCCTGTCGATCGAGAACATGCCGCCACCGCGCACGATCAGGATCAAGGCCATTGCCGTCCACAATATGTGGGTCTGCCACCATGCTTCGGGATAGACGAAGAACTGGATTACCAGCGTCATCACGAGCAGGCCAGCCGCACCGACGCGGGTGAACAGGCCAAGTACCAGCAGGATCGGCAGGAAATGCTCGGCATAGGTTGCGATCAGACCGGTAATTTCCGGGAACGGCATGCCATATTCTTCCTGGAACAGGAACACGGTGGTGTCGCTCATCTGCAGCCAGCTGCCGTCTTCGACCTTGGTGCGGGCGGAGCGCCAGAACACGCCGGCCAGCGCCACGCGGGTGAAAAGGAGGGCAATGGCTTCCGGGACGGCGCCACTGACCATGTCGATCATCTTCTTAATCAAATCCATCATTTCATTTACCTCTTGAACCTTGTTAGCGCCCCTGCCTGGACCAGCTTTATGATGTGCTCCATGGCAGCGGCTTCACCTGTCAGTTCGATGGCGTGCTCCAAAAGGTTACCCATGGTGGAAATTTTCGTAATTTTTCCTGCAAGCTCATATTCTTGCGCGGTCAGCGGGTGCAACAGGACCGCCGCCTCGGGACGCGCGATCATCAGCGCGTCGGGATCGTGATCGGCCAGTTCGCCAAGCTCCGGAGAAAGGGGTCCCGATAGCCGCAGCAGGCGAAGCGAGGGATGCTGCACCACCGGGAAGGCGAGCAGTGCTTCCTCGCCGAGGCTCGCAATATCGGTCAAGGCGACCGGTTCGGCATCGGCGGCGCGATAGCTGTCGAGCCAGGCCCATTCGATACGGGCGAGGTCGGTCGCGGTCGCGTCGGCACCGCGCTGTTGCAGGTAATCGGCAAAATCGGCCGCGATCATGTTCATGTCGCGGGCCATTACATGGTCCTGCTCGATATAGTCGCGCGACAGCTGGTTGAAGTCAGCCTGCCCGATATGCGCGAGGAGCCTGGGAAAGCTGTCCTCGAGCGCGACCAGCCGGGCGTGGGACACGGTATTGGCATGGGCCTTCATGCCGAGCAGCGCGCGCTCGGCGCTCTCGCTGAACAGCTCGGCCGGCAGGTGGTCGGGGCCTTTTTGCAGGCACTGGATGAAGCGCGACTGGCTTTCGGCGAGCGACGGCACCTAGGCGACCTTCGTTTCGCAACTCCCGTTCGCCTCGAGCGAAGTCGAGAGGCGTGTCTCGACGTCGCTCGACACGAGCGGTTTTTCATCATTCTTGCCCAATATCTCCTCAACCTTGCCGACTTCCGCCATGAGCACGTGATAGGCAGGGATGTCGGTATCCCATTCGATCAGCGTGGGCCTGGGTCCGGCGCGCTCGATGAAGCGCTGGTAAAGCGCCCAGGTCGTGTTGGTGACCCGCGAGCCATGGTCGTCTATCAGCAGCGGGCCGCTTTCATGATCCTCGCGCGCATGGCCGGCGAGGTGCATTTCGCCGACGATTGCGGGATCGATGGCATCAATATAGGCGGTCATGTCGAGCCCGACATTGGTCGCCGTGACCTCGACATTGTTGACGTCGAACAGCAGGCCGCATCCGGCCTGGCGGCACAGCGCGTGGATGAAGTCGGTCTCGCTCATCTCGTCGTCGCGATAGGACAGGTAGCGGGACGGGTTCTCGATCAGGATCGGGCGTTTCAGCCGGTCCTGCACGCGGCCGATCTGGGCGGTGAAATGATCGAGCGATTCCCGCGTATAGGGGATGGGCAGCAGGTCCGGATAGCGATCATGGGCATTGCCGCTCCAGCTGAGATGGTCGGACACCATTGCCGGCTGGTACCGATCGCACAGCGCGGCGATCTTCTCGAGATCATGTTCGTTCAGGCCATCAGCGCTGCCGAGCGACAGGCCGACGCTGTGGAAGCTCAGGGGGTAAACCCCGGCGATGGCGGTGAGCCAGCGATGTGCCGGGCCGCCATCACCGAAGTAATTCTGTGGATGAACCTCAACCCAGGAAGGACGCTTCGCATCGGCCCCTTCGTCCAGCACATCATGATAATGCACCGGCTTCAGGCCTATGCCACCTGATGGAGGGAGGGAGTATGACATAGCGACCCGTTGCGAAACGTGAGGATCAGGAATTGCAGCCATCCACGGAATTTAGCGCAATTAGCTGCGTTGGGGAACGGGCTTTTTATTGCCCTTCTTTGCGGTCAGCGAGCCGCCGAGTTTCTTGCACTCGCCCTTCGATACATATTTCCAGGCATTGCCCTGGTAATCGACGGTCGAAGTACCGGCACAGCTGGTTCCCGGCCCTGCGGCGCAGTCATTCTTGCCAGCCAGGGCGACGCCGTAGCATTTTTCCTTGGACTGGGCCTGGGCTGCGGTCGCGCTCAGCGAAAGCGAGGCAGCCGCGGCAAGCGCAGCAGCGGCCGCCGTGGTTTTTACGATTGTAGACATGAAAATTCCTCTCTCGGAAGTTGGGGGATTTTGGTGAACCCACCGGGGCGGGTTCAATTCTGCATTCGCGCGCGAGCGGCAAGCCGTTACAGGCAGTGCGAAAGAATTTGCGCCCTGCCCTCTGCGCGACTCGCAAAGCCCCTGAAATCCGGCAAAAATAGTTGCAAAAAAATTCCCCGCCTTCCCTTGACGGCAGATGAATAACCACTAAATGGACGCCATTAGCACTCAAAAGGAGTGAGTGCTAATTTTCGCAATTTCGGACCTGAAAGGTTGCGCCCCCGGGCGGCCATTCGGGATTGGGTTGGACAAGAAAGGGAAAAACATGAAATTTCGTCCACTACACGACCGTGTCCTGGTTCGCCGCGTCGAAGCAGACACGAAAACCGCAGGCGGTATCATCATTCCTGACAGCGCGCAGGAAAAGCCATCGGAAGGCAAGGTTGTTGCCGTCGGCAACGGCCTGAAGGATGACAATGGCAAGGCCACACCGCTCGACGTCAAGAAAGGCGACAGCATCCTGTTCGGCAAATGGTCGGGCACGGAAGTCACCGTCGACGGCGAAGAGCTGATCATCATGAAGGAAAGCGACATTCTCGGCATCATCGAGAAGTAAGCCTTTCTCCCGACAGAAACTCAATTTTGTAAGCAGAGGAAAATAACATGGCTGCAAAAGACGTAAAATTTGGCCGCGACGCCCGCGAACGCATCCTGAGCGGTGTGAACACGCTGGCTGACGCCGTGAAGGTAACCCTCGGTCCCAAGGGCCGCAATGTCGTCCTCGACAAGTCGTTTGGCGCACCGCGCATCACCAAGGATGGTGTCTCGGTTGCCAAGGAAATCGAACTGAAGGACAAATATGAAAACATGGGCGCACAGATGCTGCGCGAAGTGGCGTCGAAGACCAACGACGTAGCCGGCGACGGCACCACCACCGCGACCGTTCTCGCCCAGTCGATCGTTACCGAAGGCATGAAGTCGGTATCCGCTGGTATGAACCCGATGGACCTGAAGCGCGGGATCGACCTGGCTGTCGACGCCGTCGTTGCCAACCTGCAGAAGCGTTCGAAGAACGTGAAGAGCAACGAGGAAGTTGCACAGGTCGGCGTGATCTCTGCCAATGGCGACACCGAAGTCGGCCAGAAGATCGCCGAGGCAATGGACAAGGTCGGCAAGGAAGGCGTGATCACGGTCGAAGAAGCCAAGGGTCTCGACTTTGAACTCGACGTTGTTGAAGGCATGCAGTTCGACCGCGGCTACCTGTCACCCTACTTCATCACCAATCCGGACAAGATGCTCGCGGAACTCGAAAATCCGTACATCCTGATCCATGAGAAGAAGCTGACCAACCTGCAGCCGCTGCTCCCGATCCTGGAAGCCGTTGTGCAGGCGGGACGTCCGCTGCTGATCATCGCCGAGGACATTGAAGGCGAAGCACTGGCAACGCTGGTGGTCAACAAGCTGCGCGGCGGCCTGAAGATTGCTGCCGTCAAGGCTCCGGGCTTCGGCGATCGCCGGAAGGCCATGCTCGAAGATATCGCGATCCTCACCAAGGGTGAAATGATCAGCGAAGATCTCGGCATCAAGCTGGAGAACGTGACGCTGGGCATGCTTGGCCAGGCTAAGAACGTCACCATCGACAAGGACAACACGACCATCGTCGACGGCGCCGGCAAGAAGGCCGACATCAAGGCACGGGTCGAAGCGATCCGCGCCCAGATCGAGACCACCACGTCCGACTATGACAAGGAAAAGCTGCAGGAGCGTCTTGCGAAGCTCGCTGGCGGTGTTGCCGTGATCAAGGTTGGCGGTGCTACCGAAGTGGAAGTGAAAGAGAAGAAGGACCGTGTCGATGACGCGCTGCACGCCACCCGCGCAGCCGTCGAAGAAGGCATTGTGCCCGGCGGCGGTGTCGCGCTTCTCTACGCGACCGCAGCCCTGAAGGGCCTCGAAGGCGCCAATGAAGACCAGACCCGCGGTGTCGACATCGTTCGCCGCGCGCTGCAGGCTCCGGTTCGCCAGATCGCGGAAAATGCCGGTTTCGACGGCGCGGTTGTCGCAGGCAAGCTGCTCGACCAGCGTGACAAGAACTTCGGCTTCAACGCGTTCAGCGACAAATATGAAGACCTGGTCAAGGCCGGCGTCATCGACCCGACCAAGGTCGTTCGCGCTGCGCTGCAGGACGCCAGCTCGGTTGCAGGTTTGCTGATCACCACCGAAGCAGCTGTTTCCGAACTGCCGGAAGACAAGGCTGCCCCGGCCATGCCCGACATGGGCGGCATGGGCGGCGGCATGGGCGGCATGGGCTTCTAGGCCATACCCCCATCATCCGTTTGTCCCGGCCAGCCGGGACGTTAAACGGGTCGCAAGGAAATCGGGGCTGGAGGGCGATCTCCAGCCCCTTTTTCTTTGCCAAGCGCTGACGGGCTTGCGGTAACGGGCATACTGTATTATTCGGACAATACACATAGAGCAAGAAAGCGATCCATGCCCCTTCCAATCAAGCACATGTGGACGGCAATCATGGCCGGCCTGGCAATTACCGCACCCTCTCACGCCTCTGCTTCATCCGTGGACTCGGAAGCTGAGCAGCTGACCGCCGCGCAGGTTGAGAACGATCTAGACGATTGGTTGGAATGGACGAATTCAACCCATCCCAAGCTGGACTATTCGGCAGACCCGGCAGTGATCATGGCGGCGGCGGAAGCGATCCGGGCCAGCCTGCCCGACCGGATGTCGCGCATCGAGGCATGGCGGCAAATGGCACGCCTCAACAATGTTCTGAACGATGCGCATATGGGGCTTGTCATTCCGATCCCCGAAGCCTTGGAGGGCACACGGCAAATCAGCTTCCACTTGCGCGAAGCAGCGCTGGAAGTGGTCGATGGCGGCGGGATTGTCCCCGACGGTGCGAGCATCACCCGAATTGGCGACATGGCCGTCGGTGATATGCTGTCCAGGCTGTTGCCTCTCGTCCGCGGCGAAAGCGATTCCCTGCGGCGGCGCATCGTCGAGACCAGGTTCGGCGCGTCATGGTCGCTATTGTCTGGCCAGGCCTTCCCCTCGCAGCTTTGCTTTGACGCAGATGGATCTTCCCAATGTATCGATCCGGATGGCCCGGTGACGTTCGCCGTCGCGGGAACCGGCGGCTATGAACTGAAATGGCAGGAAGATTCCGCCATCCTCGATATTCCCACTTTCGTGCGTGACCGGGAAGAAGAATTCACGGCATTCCTTGAAACCAGCTTCGCCGAAATTGCAAGTCGCGGCGCGAGAAGGCTTGTCATCGACCTGCGCAATAATGGCGGCGGCGCGCATGACCTGTCCGACAAGCTGATGGCCTATCTGACCGACAAGCCCTGGTCGCCTATTTCAGCGGTCACTGCCCGCATCACGCCAGCCAACCAGGCGATGATCCCGGGCAGCGAACCAGGCCAGGTCGTCTCAGTCCCTTTCCAGCAGATTCAGACGCCGCCTGCGGATCTCGATAATCGCTTCACCGGCGAAGTGGAGATAATGATCGGACCGAACAGCTATTCGCAGGCCATCGTGTTCGCTGCCACTGCCGCCGATCATGGCGTCGCGCGGCTCACCGGCGAACCGACCAGCGCACCCGCCAACCAGACCGGCCAGGTCCAGCAACATGTCCTGCCCAATAGCGGGTTCACGGTGCGGGCGCCTATCTACATCCTCTACCGGGCATCGGGCGACAAGACACGCGACCCGTTGCGGCCCGATCCGGTCATGCCCGCCCGCTAAACCGGTTCACTTCTGGGTGCTCCGCACTTGATGCGGAGCAACAGGCAGCTAAGATACTCATCCTCGGGAGGGTTGAATGGTTGCCAGCACATTCGAGCTGTTCAAGATCGGTGTCGGGCCGTCGAGTTCGCACACAATGGGCCCGATGCTGGCGGCCGCGCTGTTCGTTGAACGGCTCGAAGCTGGCGGAGATCTCGCGAGGGTTGATCGCCTGCGGACCCATTTGTTCGGATCGCTGGCGCTGACCGGCGTTGGCCACGCCACCGACCGGGCAATATTGCTCGGCCTTTCAGGCCAGCGGCCTGATTGCATCGAACCCGACGAGGCCGACCGGCTCGTGTTCACCATCCGCGACACCGCGCGGCTGGCACTGAACGGCTCGCACAGCATCGCTTTTGACGAAGACGAGGATGTCGTCTTTGACCAGAAAAAACGCCTCGATTTTCACAGTAATGCCATGCGCTTCACCGCCTTTGCAGGCGATGAAGAAATCGCCTCGCGCGTCTATTATTCGGTCGGCGGCGGCGCGGTTCTGGACGAGGACGAGATTGGCGCCAACAATCCCGAATCGCGTTCCGGCCTGTGGGATGTTCCGCACGCCTTTTGTTCGGGCGCCGAGTTGCTCGAAATGTGCAAGCAATCCGGGCTGACGATTTGCGGCCTTATGCGCGCCAATGAGCGGACCGGCAGGAGCGACGGGGAGATCCGCGACGGCATCAGCGCGATCGCGGACGCCATGTCGGCCTGTATCGACCGAGGCATCGCAAGCGAAGGCGTGCTCCCCGGCGGCCTCAAGGTCAAGCGCCGCGCGCCATTGATCCATGCCCGGCTGATGGAAAGGCAGGAACGCGCCCTGTCCGACCCGCTGACCATCCTCGACTGGGTCAATCTTTGGGCGCTGGCGGTCAATGAGGAGAACGCGGCTGGCGGCAAGGTCGTCACCGCACCGACCAATGGCGCCGCCGGAATCGTCCCGTCGGTATTGCGCTTCTACGAGCGCTTCTCGCCCAAGGCCGACCGGGCAGGCGTCGAGACCTTCATCCTGACCGCCGCGGCGATCGGTTCGCTGTTCAAGGAAAATGCTTCCATTTCCGGCGCCGAGGTCGGTTGCCAGGGCGAGGTCGGTGTTGCCTGTTCGATGGCTGCCGCCGGATTGACCGCGGCCTGGGGCGGCACGCCGTTGCAGGTCGAGAATGCCGCCGAGATCGGCATGGAACATAATCTCGGGCTCACCTGCGATCCTGTCGCCGGGCTGGTCCAGGTGCCCTGCATCGAGCGCAATGCGGTTGGCGCGGTGAAAGCAATCGAGGCTGCGCGCCTGTCGATCCTGGGCGATGGCACCCACCGGGTCAGCCTGGACGAGGTGATCGAGACGATGCGCAAGACCGGACTCGACATGAGCGAGCGATACAAGGAAACCTCGCAGGGCGGGCTCGCCGTCAACCTGGTGGAATGTTAAATGGACACAATTAGCGATCCGAAAGACAAGAAGGGGCAGACAAGACATGGCCAAAGCGAAATCGATCACCAAGCGTCTGATACTGGCCCTGCTGGTTCTTGTTGGCCTGGGCGTTGCCGCCGTAATGCTGTTTCGCGAAACGCTTGGTGAACGCCTTTTCGACCGTGCGATCGAGCAGGCCTTTGCGCGCGACCTGCTGGGCGGCCTCGAAGACGGTCTCCATGTCGCGCTATGCGGAAGTGGTTCCCCGCTGCCTGACCCGAGCCGCGCCGGACCCTGCACTGCGGTGATCGCCGGGGACAGGATCTTCATCGTTGATATTGGCGGCGGCGCGGTGCGCAACCTCGGGCGGATGGGGATTCCCATGGCCAATGTCGAGGGGCTGATCATCACCCATTTTCACAGCGACCATATTGATGGCCTGGGCGAAATGCTGTTGCAGCGCTGGGCAGGTGGCGGCCATGACAGCCCCCTGCCGGTTCACGGTGCAGAAGGGGTTGAGGCGGTCGTCGACGGTACAAATCTGGCCTATGCCGCCGATGTCCAATCTCGCATCGCCCATCATGGCGAGGCGACCATGCCGCCGACCGGTGCCGGCGGTGTCGCGCGGCCGTTCGAGATGGCCGCCGAGGACCAGCAAGCCGTCATCCTGGATCAGGACGGGCTGAAAATTACGGTATTTCGGGTGAACCACGAGCCGGTCGATCCGGCTTTCGGGGTCAGGTTCGACTATCGCGACCGGTCGGTCG
>JAAUYH010118867.1_pt1 | contig 16419 bp, 8 predicted proteins | sample 7278061 | NCBI WGS metagenome assembly JAAUYH01 (sample SAMN14350203, study PRJNA611818) | marine sediment metagenome | isolation source: surface marine sediment (0.6m) | place: French Polynesia: Moorea | collected 2018-08 | reverse complement strand
CTCTCAAGAAATCTCCAGTCAAACGATAACGAAATCTCTGCTGTAGATTCGAAGGAGACAATCTAGATATTTACCAAAATGAATTCAGGCTATTTTTCCGCAGTGCTTTGCTGGAATTTGCCGATACCATTTCGTTCTTAATATTAATTTCGTACAGTCTTGAAGAAGCCTTGGCCTCCATTACAAACTCGAAAAAACTGTAACGTTGATTTCCAATTGCGCCGTAACCAATAACTTAACCCTTCGTATGTATTGTATGAGAAAAAACTGGTAAGTATGCATATATGTATAAAACTCAATCAATGCATTCCGAAAAACCAAGTTTTCAAGGATCAGAAAATCGCCGAAAAACATTCAGAAATAATTCGTGTCGTAAATGTTAGATTTAATTCCGACCTCACAATGCTTTTTGAGCAACTCTAAAAGCATCTCTTTGCTGCAGACTGTGGCGGGCATTTTCACCGAGGCATTCGCTGAGCTGGACGGTTTGCGATTCTTTCGAAATACGGGGAAAGATTAAACACGGGCAACGAAGAATTATTTTTCTACTTCGGATATTTGCGGACGAGATTTTCCTTTTTCTTGTGAACTATTCTGATCGTCTTGTCCAAATTAAGCCGCGATATTTACTCAAAATTGGATCTGTTGTGGCGAACTACATCCTGTTTCAGCTTCTTACATCTGCTTTGTTGGTGCTCGCGAAAGTGTTGATTATCATGACTGTAGGGAATTGGTTCACTCTAGCTGTCGAGCAAGGTAAGACAATAGCGTCGGCAACAAGAAACGTTGTACATCTGTAAGATTTACTATACTGTTCTTGAAATAACTACTTGTAGGCTGCACTCAGCTCTTCTTGCTGTAGAAGGCTCCATTCGCCAACCGGAACAGTGACTCCAACACTTCTGGGAATTAGAATCGGTGGTGGAAGTTCGACTTCTGGAAGTTGAATACTCGAATAGTGTCGTGGTGCTTCTTTCTGTCTGACAGTAGTCGATGGTGTCGAAGGGGTAATATCGGGAGTATGTGTTGTTCCACGGTCCGTTGTATTCCAACTTGGCGTTTTGCTAGAACATTTCATGTCAGAATGCTTGAATTTCCCAACTGTGTCGTCGTGGATATTCAGTAGCGAAATGGCCTTGCAAATTGTAGATGTGGCCGCATTAGAACCACAGTGTTTCTTCTGGATTTGTTTGCGCATAGGGACGAAGGTTTTCGAATGGCTGTTCAACGAAGAGTGTCTTCGGTGCTTCGTCATGCCCGCTGTGAAAATGGAACGTCTCGGATGACAGAGGTTAGATTAACCTTCACCAAGAAGCAGTTTGATGCAGAGAATGAAGAGCTTGCCTAGTAGGGAGTGGTTGGAGTGGTGAGCTGAATAGACACTTGCGTCGCCTGCTTATTAGTTTATCAAGGAATACAGAGAAAAGGACCGTCGTGCACGTGCACCGAATGGAGACTCAACGAATAGAAGAACGGCGCCTCAATGATTTAAGTCGATTTGCGCGACTGGAGCAATTTAGCAAGGAGGATTGGCTTGTGACTTACTGACCCGTAGACTCATAATCTTATCATAGAAGGTTGCTTGCCACCCACCGATGCTACCATGAAAGTACTGTATCACTGAAGAAGCGTATCTTCCTCGAAATACACTCGCAGGAAACTGTATTCAACTGTATTACCCCCGTCTGTCCCAAGTGCTCATTGATTTGATGCACACGTGAAAACAATTAAAGCATTGATCTACCATCAGTTCAACTACCACATAAGTAAAACGCAAATCTTTCCCAAGCAAGCATACCGATAGTTGTGAAGGAGAACGTGCATGCTTCACTTTAAATCATGGTAATGACTGTTCACTAAAAATAAGTGTGGTTGCAAATAACTCGGATTTGTGCCTTGGAAGTACAATAGAAATGAATGAGCTCGTCATGAAGTCAATGAGAAATTAGTCTGTAGGGTTTTGGTAATCGATGGGATAGGAACGGCGATGCATCGCTTATCTTCAGCACCAAGTTTCATTTTTCACCTTCGATTTCTCTTCATGTCTCGTCTCCTTTGGTAATGAATCGAAAGATTTTACATATAGAAATGTAGGCGAAAGGGATTCACATACTCACAATTCACTAAGCGACAAGCTCAGCCCGTTTCGCATTTGTTGAACGCTTGCACAAGAGTTTGCCATAGAGCGATCCAATCGCGCATACAGTTTCACAAGACTATCGCTTTCCTTGCTTCCGTAGTTACTGCCCTGTTTTCTGTACAGCGTTACTAGTGTATTCGAGTCTTGTATGAACAAGCCAGAAAACACAAGGATTTACAATCCGCGAAAAGCAGTTGACAAGTAATAACTTTGATCGTTCTAGTTCGAGATTTATGGGTGATCGTGTAGCCCACTATGCAGTGTTCGGGCGAAGAGCGATAACACGGACCCGGCATACCGTTGCTTGTGTCGAAGCAGGAAGTCGTGCAGTGCGGGGTACTGCACCAATGTTGCCCCCATGTTTTAAAGGCTCAGTTTTTAACGTTACCCTAATTTAAAACCTCGTACTCAATTAGTACTACTAAACTAATCTCGCAAATCATTCAGAAACACCGCAAAAAGGTCCCTCTGTCTCTCTACCTGAAGTTCACAGTTTTCTCCATGGTGCTTCATTAAGATGGCTCTGCAGATACTTTTTGTTTCCTCGTGCCCTCTTGTACCATTGCTTCGCGTCAACTCAGGCACATTCAATGCCTTGGGTGTGCAAACCGGTTTCCGGTTCGACGAAATTCTCACTATGGTTCACCTTCTGATGTGTATATCTGTCTAAAGAGTATTTGTTACAATACGCGAACGAATCTGTCCAAACCAAACTACTTGGCTCAACATACTTGTTCATGTCGATTTTCATAGTCTGCTGGGTTCTACCTTGTACTCTCACGAAACGCACACGTTTTTTTGGTTGATATATCCCTCTACCTATAAACAATCTGATACACTTTCGTTCAGAATTGCACCATCATGAGAAGAGTCTACTAGTTTCATGCTATCAGTCCAACCTTCCAGTTCGCCATTTCCAATATCAACTTCACTACCCAAATTCTTCTTTCGCGAATATGATGTGTCACTAAATTGGTACCTTATTCTACCGTATTTCCGGCGGCAAGAAAAAAATGATTTATCCACCTGTATTGGGTGGGCAATAGTACCGACATAGCGCGGTTCTCGATCAAGTGCCATCGTGCATACTTCGCGGCAAAGGTGCTACCTACTCATGATGGTAGATTGAGAGTGCCCGAGAAATCCAGCAGCTTACCGCAGTGTTGTTGGTGCCATCACAAACATATACATGATTTCAAGTGTTTCAGATAGGTGTAGAGGTGTGAAATGTCGTACAGTGTTAGTAAGGAACGAAGAGAATGCACATCCTGCCCGAAGTGACAGCTCCTTACGACATCTGGTACGTGGAAAGCGCCAGACATCTCCTCGGTTTTTACGCTTGCGTTCTTTCATAATGGCTCTACAATTCATTCCGTTTTTACCTGGGCATAGCTTGCGTGATAGAAATACACGATGTTGGCGTAGTAGTGATAGAGCATCATCCTCGGTTTGTACCATTTTCTTGAAAGCCATGTCAAGTTTCGTTGGGTCAGGCATTGCGGTGTCGTCAGTGGAGTACGAGGGGTTGCGGTAGCTAGGGTAATACTTATTTGGCGCGTAACAAATATTATGTTAAATAGGAGGATCCGGAGCGCCGTGGGGGCAACTTTGGTGCAGCACCCAGTGCGGTATTACATACTGAGCCACAAAATCAATGAGAATACTGGAACGAAAAATGCGAATGATGAAATGATTCGATTGAACAGCTGTACTCTAGGATTATGAGAAAACACCTGCGTTCGACAACAGTTAAAAAAGGGAAGGCGCGACTGTCCACTTTTGTACTGAAGGGCTCACTTCAATTAAATTCACAGCACTGTACTGTAGTCAGTGGGCACTGAACAGAGTGACCTCCGAATGTGTTGCATGGAAACAGCCGATATTGTCGAATCAGTTAGCCTATTGCGACCTTGAAAACATCACAATGATCATGAACGAAATTTGCAAACAACAAATAAAAGCGCAAGGTATGTCAATTTTTTATTTTTTCCTTTTATTCAATGTGAAAGATCACTAACCATTTCGTAGTTGCGAATATTCAGCAAATACAGGGAATTCGAATTAATTGCTTAGATTCAAATTATGCAGTTTTTGCTTTTATCCTTTAGATAATAATCGCCTAGAATTTCTAAATCACGTAAACCTGAATTCAGCTTCGTGGTACATTCTGTGTAGGATTGAATTAGAGGGCTGTTCTCTTTGGAAAAGTGAATCTGTGAAAGTTTTAGTGTAGTAAACAATTCATTTGTACGCACAAGGACCATAGAAGCACAGAAAAAGATTCCCAATCTTCCCCTAATACTGAAATTTAAACCATGGTTCTCAAAAAGCTTCGATATAAAGATGAATTATTGGAAAAAGGCTTTCCACGGATCATTCAGGATCAATCGAAAAGCATTCTCAGACCTAGTCGGAAATTGATGGTACGACCAATATTAATTATCATGATTCAGAAAATCTAGAAATTTTCTGAACACAATCAATTCATTACAATGTTCTCAACCAATTGCTTCCAGATTTTCAATCGAAAAATCCAAACAAATTTCGCTGTAAATAGTCAAACGTACCATATCTGATATTTCAAGTTGAGAAAGGCAATTAGTCTGCCAAATTTAATCTAGATCGAAGACAATAACAGTAATTTTTTAGTGATGTTCTTTACATACCGGATTAATATCGAACAATAAATCTTGCAAATGTATACGAACTTCTTATAAGTGAATCGTGAGTTCTTGACACCAGCTGTCCAAAGAAAGTTGTTAATGGGCTGTGTTATAAGCTGCCAAATAATTCAGTCGATTCTCAATGTCCGTATTGTACAGAATCACTTGAACAGATTTTGTGCATGAATTTAAGAGGGAAAATCTATGAGGAATCTAACAATATTTGGTTAATTATACCTTCAATACAATCTGTGTGGTCCTCATCTATACTTAAAAAAGATCAACTAGTTTAACGTAGAATCTAAAAAGATTTATACTCCAAATCGATACAATTTCAGTACATCCATTTATACAGTATGCTGCCTTTTTATTTTTTGAATATCTTCAAGGTAAAGAAGAAAGGACTTCTAAAATCGATGCAATTGTCAGCTGCAATTATTTTGCTTTCTTTTTGTTATCAGCAATGATATTTAATTCTGCAGGTGTGTACTGTTTATTGTAATGTCCTCCACTACCAATAGAATGATGTATCATTGTGCACAGTTCTACACAAATTTGTATCTCTTTAGCATAATAATACAAAAACTGATTCTATCCGTATACAGAACGAAACCGACAATTTCGCTTCATACTTCAATTCTTTAAAATTGTAGAGTGCAGTATTAATTCGCCGTTTTCAACAGTCGCATTATTCACAAGCGGGATTCTATGTAGATGAATTACATATCGAGGTCGAATATTTGCTTTTTGGTATTGCCTTTATAGGATCTGACATTTGCAACAATAGCAAAGGGTTTCCAAACATGTAAAGAATTCCTATAAGTATAATCAGCTTCAGTATAATCACTAAAGTTATTGACTCAATGTTAGCATATGATAAATTGTCTGATATAATAACTTTGCATCAATCAGATTTTCAAGCTCAAATTACTAACTGCGATAGCTCCTCGACTAGAATAAGCTTTATGGCAAGGAGATTTTACGCATGAATAGGCAACAGCTCGAAATCTCTACGTAATTCGGCCTTTGGCTGCAAATTGCAGCATTGTAGGTAACGAGAACAAGCAAGTATAGGTTACTAGGGCAACTTATTTATAGGCACGTATCATGAATATCTCGAAATTTACTTGAATCATGACTTCAATTCAATTTTAGATTATCCGAAAAGCAACCATGGAGAAAGGGCAGGCGAAGAAACATATTTGAAAAATTTATTGCATTGGTAATTAGAAAGGAAGACCTTTCACATCATGAACTTAGGATAAAACTATGTCTCACCACTGATATCAATAGGGTCTACTTCCTACTTTTTGTAAAATAAATGTTTTAGCTGTAAAGAAAAGGGTCTGAAATAGATAATTCCTTAGATCAGAAGCAAGTACTGACCAAATCGAAAGGAAGTGTCCTAGTAGTCAGAGAGCCCTATTTTCGAATATATTTCTAAAAAGAAAAATGATTTCCCAAATGGATATTGTCAAAATAGTAAACTCTAGTTAGATTGAATGTATACAATTTAATTAGCGTTATTTAATTGACTTGACAGTTTCTTTTATTAGCGAAGATAGGCTATCACTCTTGTAGATTTAAGCGACATCGGTACTTAAAATGAACAAGGTGAATAGATTTCACAAACTCAAATTGCTACTCCTGACAGACCAGGAGAGACTGGATGGGAATTGCGAGTATACGCAAATTTATAGTTTCAACTATATATCTCTATTCATACATTTCTTGTAAAGCCACTGCGATGATGATCACCTCATTTAGTCATCTATACACCCCCAGATAAAGGCTTAAGACTAATGGCGTGTCCGGGAGAAGTGCGAAACTCAGAACAGCGACAAATATCGTAGATGTGAGCCTACAATTATAACTCAAAATTCGTAATATATGTAAAAAAACAGATAAAATTGTGAAATTAGAACTGAATCACCAAACCTCAAGATTGAAATATAGAAAACTGGTCAAATGGTTTTGGTTTACGATTCACTTTTATCTCGATTTGTTCTGCGAAGCAGTGAATACATCAGATTCTTTGTCCAACCGTGTAACAGTTTCAAATAACGAAATTCAACAGCACATGCGAAATAGTGGAAAGAGTGAATGTCTGCAATACCGCGAATTTCTGGTTTGTGTTGTTTTCAAATTTTCATCACAATTCCGCTTTGCTTGATTATTTCACATATTTATTCAAATGTACGAAAATTTTAGTCGGCATTATGCATTCTAGACTATTTCAGCATATAGATCTAGCTCGCGAAATTGCAATTAATTCATTTCGAGAATGATGCATAAATGTGATGATGGATAACCCATTCAGTTTGAATGGAAATTCTGCAGTGTTTCGTTTATTATCTTATCTTGAACTACAAGGATGATTGTGAATCGGGGCTCGTATTCACGAAGACTAGTGTTTCGCAAATACCCAGAATTCATGAAAATTATGAAAGAGTTGCATTCATCTAGAAAAGCACTAACTGCCATTGGACCATTTTGCAGAATGCAGACGGTAGCTTGTTCGCGAAATTTTATTTAATTTTAAATTTCCTGCGACCTTTCCTTAACTTTTAATTTAGTTCCAGGAATACAAATTCCATGTTATACATATTAATGATATCATCGGTTTTATACATCAATACAATTGAGCTCCGAGACGAAGATATCGACACTCGTTATCGTCCCAGTCCTGTCATGCTCAACTTCTGCACTTCACCATTGAACTTACCCAACTCTGGACTCTTCGGACAACGGACGGTTTCGACCAATCCATCTGGCAAGCCACACACTCCTAGCCCCGCTAGTCCCCGACACCTACGTGTGTCAGTCCGTTTCCACCCAAGCGCCACTGCAACAGGTGTGTCACCAGAGCCAACAGGCCTAATCCCACAAGATGACTCACACCACTTCGGGTTTGCGTCACTCATCGGCCCACCAAATTCCGGCAAGTCGACGCTGATAAATCGGCTAGTGGGAACAAAAGTGTCTATCGTGACCCCGAAGGAGCAAACGACACGATGTCGAATCGCGGGGATCATGATGTACGGAAACACGCAAATCGCCTACTTGGACACGCCAGGCATTTTCGATGGTCAGGACCGACTGAATCGCGCGATGGTGAAGAGTGCGTGGGGAAGCGGAAACGACGGAGACACGGTTTCAGTTGTGCTTGACGTAGCGGAAATGTACTTTGTTGCGCGCAAACGTTCACAAGACCATCTGCATGTGTCGGAATCACTCGCTATGGTGTTGGAAGGCCTTGCCGTAAAACGGTCACGCAACAGGGTGCGACAAGTCTGTTTTTTGGCGAACAAGATAGACACCATCGAACCATTGGAACGTGAGAAGGTACTAGCGAAAGTCGCCGCCACGCTAGAAGAACGCGGACACGCGGACCCGGTGGTGTTCGGCATCTCGGCGTTGCATGGCGGGGGCGTCGACGCATTCACGGATTGGGTTGTGGCGCGAATGCCGAAGGGGCCATGGCATTATCCGGAGGAGTACGCGACGGACATGAGTGCACGGCTGATAGCTGCCGAGGTGACACGAGAGAAGCTGATGATGGCGTTGAAGAAGGAGTTACCGTACGAAATCGCGGTGGAGACGACAAGTTACAAGGATTTGCCCGACGGCAGTATTCGAATCACCCAGGAGATATACGTGCGGCGTGACAGCCAGGTGGGCATCGTCACAGGACGGGGTGGGGAGATGGTGAAGAAGGTTGGAATGCAATCGAGAGAAGAGCTGAAAGAGTTACTCGGCGTAAATGTGCATCTCATGCTGAAAGTGAAACTCAAGAAGAAGTGGAAGGAGGAAGCCGCTCAGTACTTGCAATGGGGCTTAGACTACTCCGCGTAAACACTAACTTTGGTGAACGGTGGGCCGGGGATCTGGGATAAATATTGATTCGCATTTGTCGTTTCCGTTGCATTTCACAGAGCCAATCCTTTGCGAGAAATTAGAATTCGGTCACTAAACAAGTACCAATAGCCAACGACTTCTGATTGCTTTTACTGTTCCCGCAATCACCGAAGCTCCACACGCCCTACCAAAGCAACATGGCCCCATCAAACAAAACATCACCGAGCGCCATCTCGAAGCGCCCACGAGCCGACGACGTGGCAGCGCCAGGCGTGACGAAACGGGAAGAAATCGCGCAAGGCGCGGAGGGCGTCGTGTACCGCTGCGACTTTCTCGGGCGGGCCGCGATAGAGAAAGTTCGATACCCAAAGTCGTATCGCCACCCAGTGCTGGACGCGCGGCTCACCTCACGCCGCCTGGCGCAAGAAGCGCGCGCACTGCTGCGGCTGCGCAAGTCGGGCATCCGCGTTCCGGCGGTGTACTACGCGGGCGATGGACACCTGGTGATGCAAGACATGCAGGCGCCGTCGCTGCGCGCACACCTCGAGACCAGCGGCGACCACAGCGCCGCGATGATCGCCGCCGGCGTTGCAGTCGCGCGTATGCATCTCGCAAACGTGGTTCACGGCGACTTGACGACCAGCAATCTGCTGGTATGCGACGACAGCTCGATATGCGTCATCGACTTCGGGTTGAGCAGCACGAGTTCGACCGACGAGGATCTAGCCGTCGACCTCTACGTGCTCGAGCGTGCCATACTTTCCACACGCCCCTGCGAAGCGGATGCGCTGAATAAAACGTTTCTAGACGCGTACAAAGAAACACTCGATAGACCCAGTGTTTTGCGCAGATTGGAAGACGTTCGTGCACGCGGAAGAAAACGTGACATGACTGGATGAGTGGTTCTGCAGTCGCCTTCGGCATTTTTATTGTTCACTCTGCTTTCCTTCTCAAGTTCGAAATTGGTCTTGTAAAGCGAAGCTTCATCTATGGTTCTCCCCTAATCCACCTCATGTTTCCGTCTACTCCTCACTTCCGCACTTGTATTTTCATCCGATGGGTTTCAGGACGACACATTCGTTCATGCAACAGTTACAACTCGATATTAGTTTATTGCTCTATGGTACACATGCGTGCCGTTGAACGCGGCAAGCACGAATCCGGGAGTTCTCCTATCTCCGTCCATATCGGCCGGCGCCATGCTTGGGCGCGCAGTGGGCTTGGGTAATCGCACATCATCGAAATACGCCGGCCCCTCGCCTTCCAGTCTGCGTTCCTCCAACAGCCGCCTCTCTTCCCTCCTTTGCAGCGCACGCTCGATCATCATGCGCTTGAACTCGGCAGGGTCTCTGCGAGGGTCGAGCGGTGGGAGCTCTGGGGAGTCGAACGAACTGAGCATGCGCCTACGCGCTTCGTCCTGCGCCTTTTTGTTCTCGCGCACGCGCGCCTGCACCTCGCGGATCTTCTCGCCGATGAGCTTCCGCTGCTGGTCGTCCAAAAGCACGCCGAACACGGTGTTGCGGTGGACGACCTCCACGACGGGGCGCCACAACCCGCGGAAGCTGTTCCACACCGCCTTGCGCGAGGTAGTATCGATGGTGGGGAACACGCCGCCGTCGTACAGCGCCGCCTCGACGCCCGCGTACACGTACTTGTAGCGTGTGCAGCGCGCCATCGGCGCGCGCAGGATCACCTTCGCGCATGGCGTGAACTGCAGCCGCACCCACGGGTACCGCCGCGGCTCCAGCCCGAACGCCACCACCGAGCGTCCCCCAAAGTACGACTCCGCCGCGAAGAAGCAGTTGAACCCGCCCCCGAATCGCAGCTTCGCGTCCACCCCCAGCCCCCACTCGGGCTGGCTGATGAAGCGCAGTGATGGCAACGACCCCATCCGCGGGCTCAGCGCTGCATATTTCGCTGCGCACGCAAGAGTCGCCTCTATCGATGTGCTCAAGCTCAAACGCGAGATTGAGCACGAGCACTGCACGGGAGTTTTCCATTTCGATAAAATGGATCCTGGAAAATCACAAGTGACTTCTTGCAATCTGATGTTGATATCAGGAATATACAGCATACAGCACCTGATCTTCCGTATAGATTCCGTACTGTATGTAGATGATCTCGGCGTTCTGTTATCAATGTCCTGTCATGTCAGAATAACACGCGAAGGCAATCACCGGTATGCAATGAATGATTGCTAGTTAGCTCTCTTTTCGAACAACATTATGTTATTCTCACTCGATCTACACACCTAAGCGTGTTAGAGCTCCCTCGTAACCACGGGCAACTGTGACGACCAGTGCCGAAAGATTCCCATCTCTTGTGATTTAGCAGCTGGATTGGTCGCTCAGAAGGACTGTGACAAGTCTACAACATGTCGTCGCATCATGTCGTAGTGCATGAACAAGATGCTATTACGGCAACGTAAAAGAGCGGACGACGCAGTGCGGGACCATGACCCGCAGAAACTCGGTGAACTCGTTCGTATACGGGTTATGGAATGGTCCTGACCAACCGAACCGTACCCCCAGCAGTGGAATGGGAAGTATAGTATCTAGTCCTCATGTTCTCATGTACTATTCAACCGATTCTGACCTCCATCTCATCTCATCACACACCACTAGTGAGAAGAAAACGAAGGAGCGTGTAGATTGTCGTAAAAAAGAGGGTATTCCGCGGACTAAGAACTACTGATAAGATGTTATGTATTCGATGCAGTACCCCACAGATATCTAAAACCCCGAAAATTGATAATGACGCTCGTCACGAGTGCGAATAACACCCCCACGCGCATACCTTTTGCCTGCGAAATTTGCTATCGCCATTTGTCCGAGCGTCACCTCTTCAAACTCCGATGACGACAAGGCCATTAATGTTGTCGTTCTCGAATGCGCCATACTTCGTACCATGCTCATACTAAATGGGTGTGTGCGACATTATTCTTGACAGACTTCGCACGTTGCGCAGCGAGGAAGATTCTGTGCGTGCAGGTAAGCAGGCCGTGATAAAGCAGAACTAGCGCATGTAATTGGCTTGGAAAAGGGCTCAAATCTGTTCACCAAGCAACCTACAATTTTTATTCACTAAGACCTATGTTTTCCAGTTAAGCGATGCAAGTCCACCATCGCACAGGTGCACGTTTATTGAGCGAAGCCAGGTTCGATATACACAGCGCAGCGCCGGAGTGTACAAACGTTGAGTTTATGATTGTATTATGTAACGGAAACGGGAGTGGGGGCCGTAGTACAACAGGGGTGGATGGGGCGGGGGGTGGCGCGGGGGCGGGGGAGTGGAGAAAGCGAGTGTACAGACCTACGCTAACTAGAGGGTGACGTCCTTTTCCTTGGTGTCGGTCTCGTCCTCGTCGGAGGAGCCGTCGGCGGAGAAGTCCATGTCCTCGTGGTCCTTGGACTCGGCGAAGGAGGGCGCGAACTCGTCGTCCTCCTCGTCCTCGTCGACCCAGTGCTGCCAGTCGATCTTGCAGTGGACGTTGCGGCCCTCGGCCTTGAGGAGGCGCTCCCAGTGGGGGCCGGGCTGCTTCTTGACGATGCGGAACACGACCGAGCGCGGGCTAATCTTGCACACGCTGTCGGCGGCCTTGATGCCCTTGAGCAGCGTGATGTCCAGCGCGTAGTCGCACTCCTTGCCCAGCACCCCGCCCTTGCCCGTGAACGTCACCCGGCCCTCGTCCTTCATCGACACCTTGGCCCCGTCCTTCTGCACGTTGGGCACGTTCAGCGTGAGATAGATCTGGTCCTTTCTTTGCGCCCACAGGAACTCGGGCGTCAGCGTGTCCTTCCTACAAATCGCGAACGAACACAAACGAATAGTTAGCGATCCACAGTGGCGGCGAAACGCAACGCGCGCGATTCACGTACACCATATCGAAGTGAGTCTTTGTCAAGCTACAGTAGTTTGGTAGTGGCAAGTTTGGGTGTGATCCCGGAAATGTTGTGCAGGGATACTGTAGTAGTATCTAGGCGGGATGCAGGTGTGCCAGATGTGAAAAACAATAAAAAAAACAAGGCCTCCCGAAGCTTCGAAAGTGTCATACTGGGCGGTTTTTCATCGCCACCCTGTGTGCAGTTGCCTGCACAGGTGTGTCGTCGTCGTCGACTAGCAACGGAGAGATGGCACTGAAGGGCGAGGGCGATGCGCGATGGGTGGTGCGCGAGCGAGCGGATGGGCGCAACGTGGGCAAGTGGCATTGGGAGGACAAGAACGTGACGGGGTGGGCGCACGAGCGGATTCGCGCGCTGTTGCCGGTGGATGAGCTCGCGGTGGCGCCGTGCGCGGGCGGCAAGCACCTGGGCGTGGAAGTACTGGCGCTGGAGAGCGTGGACGGGGACGCGATGCTGTACAACCGCAAGGGCGTGCTGAAGGTGCTGTACGACCTGAAGGTGGTGGGCAAGTGGCGCAGCCTGCACGCGGCCGAGGACGAGCGCACGCATGGCACGTTCCGCTTCGAGCTGTTCGACGACGACCCCGAGGTGGTGGTGACGATGGACGCCAAGTCCAAGTGCGAGAGCGTGTACAAGAACGAGCTAGCCAAGGTGCTGCAGCCGCGCGTCGACGCGATGGCCAAGACGTTCATCGCCGAGCTGCGCGCGGGCGCGGGCCAGCCGCTGGACGGCGTGGCGCTGCCGGAGAAGAAGAAGAAGCCGACCGAGACCAAAGTCACCGACTTCCTGCGCAGTGGCATGGAGGCGCCCGCCGCTCCGCCCCCGCCGCGCGACACCAGCACCACCACGCTGGACCTGCGCGACAAGTTCAACTGCGCCCCCCTCGACCTGTACCGCTGCCTCACCGAAAAGCCGCAGCTGGAGGCCATCATGCGCGCCCGCTGCGCTTCGGACCCCACCGTGGGCGGCGCCTTCGAGCTCATGGCCGGCCGCGTCACCGGCACCTACGAGGTGCTCGAGCCCGGCAAGCGCATCGAGATGAAGTGGAAAATGAAGAGCTGGCAGGTCGACGGCCCCGGCGCACACGCCACACTCACCATCACCCCCGACGACAACCTCCTCGTCCTCCGCGTACACCTGCGCGACGTCCCCACCGAGTTCAAGACCGAGACCGAGGGCTTCTGGCGCGTCCAGATCTTTCAGTCCATCAAGGTCATCATGGGCTACGGCACTGGCGGTGGCGGCTTCTTCTAGGCACCTGTATTTTTTGCCACCCCGTCCCGCCACCTTGTGTAGAGGCGCCGCCAGTTTTTCCTTGTTTCTAAAGTTTAACTTTTACTTCTCACGCCCCCGCCCGCGCGTTACGTAAGTTTGCGGTGCAGTACCAGTAGGTTCACATTGAGTTTCGGTTCAATTTGAACCATTTCGTACGATTGCGTAATTCCGTGCAGTGCGGTGCAGTACGCGAACTGTTGTGGACATTCCAGCTTACGCGCAGCCCGTCCGGTCGATGGCACCAAATCTAAAAACCACACCCAGGTTTGGTTTGCAGCCAATCGTGGAGAGTGTTCCATTGATGCATCGGCCGAGATTTCGTGGAGATACTGTGGCGGGTCCGTACACAGCGTATATCTGTACGCTTTCGTAGCAAGTCGTGTGTGGGCAAGTCCTCAAACGCGTAGCGGAATTTGGTAGAACAGCCGAAAGCGCGGCCCGGTATGGTGCCATGCGCATAACTCGTATCGAATCGTGCGCAGCCACGTATTGTAAAACCTCGCCATCCCTTCCACACGACGCGCCGCGCACGTTGCTCTACAACGGTCGGGGAGCGCGAATTCGGTAACGAAAGGGGAAGGTTTATGTTAGTGCAACCTAATCTCGACGTAGAGAAAGGGGTGAGGGAGTGATCACGAAGAAGTGGTAGAGAGAACTGGGATGGGTGTTAGGTGTACACTTGCTACGTTACAAATGAGGATGAGCGATGCGATGGGGCGGCACGACGGTTTCTACCGCCGCACGCCATTCCCACTAGTGTTCATCACTTTCGAGTAGAACAAAAGGTACGCTTGCCTTCTCAGCACCTTCTGAATGTTCACCTGCGACACCTTCGAGTCATCGCACGAAACCCAGATGTCACGGTCGCCATTTCGCACTCGCACATCTCCATAGTAGTGACCGCCTCGCAAATCCTTGCCCGCATGCACCACTACTGCTGTTAGCCGATACTTCCTGGCCGCCGGGGCGGTCTGTCCAAACACAGCCTGCGACGGAATCACAAGCTCCTCATTAACTCCGATAGAGCGTCCGACCTTGTTTTGCCTGTTCGTTTCACGAGTGTGCGCGAATCGTTTTAGGTGCAAGATGAGAACTTTGGGCAAGGTCTCCATGTAGCAACTCTTACGAATATCCTGCGACTCGCCATTCGTCTCGCCTTCAATCCGTTCTGCACGGAAATAATCGAGTAGTGCATCGTCCACATTTCGAATCATGCCACTAGAGATGTCCAGCTGAATAAACATATTCGTTTCTCTCGTCATCGTCGCGGTAGCTCTGGGGCGCTTGATTTCCGCGCGCAGGATGAATCCGAATATATCCGCGATCGCCGACGTATCAGCACTGTTCACGGGACGCACTGTGACAGGCCGACCCTTACGAGTCATTTCTTGCCAATCGCCACTGTCATCCGGCTCTACGGTAGCCGATTCCTTCGCGTTCTCCGACACGAGGATATCATGCAGCTTGTTGAGTAGGAAGCCGAGGAATTCCTGTGCATCTTCCTGAATGGCACGTCCACCGCCCACAGGCTTTGGGAGAGTAGACGGGAATATCTCTGAGGCCCAGTCAGGCATCAATGGTTCCGCGACATTCGGTAAGGACTTGCTATCCCGAACAATCTGCGGTTTCGACTCAGGTGGCAGCGACATGTCGCTGGCAAGTGCTGCCAGCCGACTGACTAAAGGATCCGTGGCATTTCGAGCGCCAAGGAAGTACCGTCTGAAATCGTCACACGCCATGAGCGCTTGCAGAATCACATTGATAAAGCATGTATTGCCGGCGTTCACCATCCCACGAATGCAACGCGGCGGTAATGGCGGTGGTGGGGTGATATTCTGCGGGGTGACGGGTGACGGCAGTGCCTTCGGTGAACCGATGTGCTGCGGCGCGGCAAATTCTGGCTGTTGCGGAACATTGATGGCGACACGCTGTGCCCAAGAGAGCCGTTGTGGTGTGGGCTTCCCGTTCGGAATGCTAGCTGGAGGTTTCGAGGTGTTCGGGGCGGGTTCTTCGGGAACCACAGCGGGTTCAGCCGACACCTGGCCACCGGTCGTGCCGGGCGCTTTGGTGTAATCTACAGCGTGCGAATTCCCAGACGTTGTAAGGGGCGAAGTGGAAATGGTAGAAATCGCAGGGTTTGCGACGGGCTTAACCTTGGGGTCGGTGTGACCCACGGGCGGTTCAATTGGCAGGGGCGACGTCGCGCCGACGTCGGGCGACGCGGGGGGCAGCGGGTCCGCGGGCTTGTGGTTGCCGTTGGGCGCAGGGCCGTTGGCTGCGGCGGTGGCGCCCACGTGCGGATTGGGCGGCGCGGCCTTCGCGGCGGCGGCGGCGGCGGGCGCGGCGGCGCAAGCGTTGACCTCGACGGCGGGGAACGTGCTGGTGATATTGAGCGTCTGCAGCCATCGCTCGAGTGTCTTCTCACCGAACTGCATGGTACATCAAGGGCGCGAGTACGGTGCAGTGTGGGCGTGACGCGAGAAATCGACAATGGCAATGACCGCCGTTGAGACAGACGCCGAGACGCGACTAGACTGTGGCACAGAAACAGATGCTAATCTGGCTGCTTGCCGCTTGTCAT
>JAAUYH010118051.1_pt1 | contig 16424 bp, 12 predicted proteins | sample 7278061 | NCBI WGS metagenome assembly JAAUYH01 (sample SAMN14350203, study PRJNA611818) | marine sediment metagenome | isolation source: surface marine sediment (0.6m) | place: French Polynesia: Moorea | collected 2018-08 | reverse complement strand
TACCAAAAACTACTTTTTTGGATATTCAGACAACGAAATCTCGGCAAATGATGAACTCCCGTAATCCCAGATCTGGACTGGATTCTGAATACTGAATCGGTGTTCTAGGGTCAATTGAAGAGAAACAATTCTTGGTGAAAGATTAACAATTCTTGGTGAAAGATTAAAGTTATTCATGATTTCTTCTCCCTCAACTTCCCCAACTTTCCATGTCTGCCTTAGCTTCTCTCCCAGGCATCTGGGTATAAGGAGCAAATGAACAAGGTCGAGAAACTTTGACTAGAGGCTGGTTATGTCCATCAAGATTGAGATAATTAATCGGAATATCTAATACAAATCTAGCTTCTACTAATAATTACACCAGATGTTACTCTGATTTGCAGTGTTTATAGGTAAGGTGGACAGCCCACCCACCTTACTATATGTATTCTACTTACCGAAACCTTTACCTCTATTATCGGAAGGAAGACAAACGCAATTTTCTAACTGTTCTTTAAGAGTTTCACGATCGAGATTTTGACCGATTAACACTAGCTGATTTTTCTTTTCTCCTTTCCATTCATCATCTTCAATGGTGAAGCGTTTACCACTAAGGTGAAAGATATGACGCTTGGGACTTTCATCAAACCAGAGAATACCTTTGGCACGGAAAATGTTTTCTGGTAGTTGATTATCTAAGAAATACTGAAATTTTCTAATTGATAATGGCTTGTCACTTTGAAAAGAAAGAGAAGTAAAGCCATCATTTTCTAAGTGAGCGGAATGATGATGGTGGTGGTCATGGTCATGGTCATGGTGGTGGTCGTGGTGGTGGTCGTGGTCGTGGTGATGATGGTCTTCTTTTTCTTTAGCTTCTGCTGCTTCAAAATACTTATCTGACTCAAATAAACCAACACTCAAAATTAACGGTAGAGGAATTTGAGACTCTTTAGTACGCAGAATTCTGGCATCTTTTTTTATGTCTCTAATTCTGACTTCTAAATTATCAACATCTGCTTCATCTACTAGATCGGTTTTATTCAAGGCAATCACGTCGCCATACTGAATTTGACTAAAAGCTGCTTCACTATTAAAGAGGTCGAGACTGAAATTAGCACAATCTACCATAGTTACAATAGAGTCTAGACGAGTCATGTCTCTTAACTCTGTACCCAAAAAAGTGAGGGCCACAGGTAAGGGATCGGCAAGTCCTGTAGTCTCTACTACCAGGTAATCAACCTTATCTTCTCTTTCGAGGACTTTATAAACGGCATTAACTAAATCTTCATTGATAGTACAGCAAACACAACCATTGTTTAGCTCTACCATATTATCTTCAGTAGTAACAATGAGTTCGTTATCTATGCCGATTTCTCCAAACTCATTAACTAAAACGGCAGTTTTCAATCCTTGGTGATTAGTCAAGATATGGTTAAGTAGAGTGGTTTTTCCACTACCGAGAAAACCTGTAATGATAGTAACGGGTAAACCCTGTTTCGGTGCATCCATTGCTGAGGAGGAAGTATTTTGAGTATCAACTGTAGTCATATCGATCGCTTTTTTTGAAATCAGAACAAAAATAAAGATATCTTTTAGTTTAAGGTTATTGACTGACAACCTCTTTTTCCTTCATCATTATTGCGTATCTGGATTTTCTTCGGCTGCCAATTCTTCATCTATTAACTAATCATATAAATCATTAAGCACGATTGTCATGACCCTAACTGTTTACAATACCCTTACCCGTCATAAAGAAACTTTTACACCTCTAGAATCTGGTAAGGTACGTATGTATTGCTGTGGCATTACTGTCTATGATTATTGCCATCTGGGTCATGCCCGTACTTGTTTGGTCTGGGATGTTGTCCGCAACTATCTGCAATGGCACGGTTATTCTGTTCAATACATTCAAAATTTTACTGATATTGACGATAAGATTCTCAATCGAGCCAGACAAGAGGGAACATCGATGGAGGATGTATCCGAACGTTTTATTAAAGCATATTTTGAAGATATGGAGCGTTTACACGTAGGTAAAGCTGATGCTTATCCTCGTGCCACTCATACTTTAGATGGAATCAAACGCTTAGTTTATGAACTAGAACAAAAAGGCTTTGCTTATCCTGGGGATGGAGATGTTTATTATTCTGTCAGGCAATTCTCTGAATATGGTAAGTTATCAGGACGTAAACTAGAAGATTTACAAGCAGGGGCTAGTGGCAGAGTAACGGTAGAAGACTCTGAAGCAGCTAAAAAGAAAGACCCCTTTGACTTTGCCCTCTGGAAATCAGCTAAAGAAGGTGAGCCCTCCTGGGAATCTCCTTGGGGTGCTGGTCGTCCTGGCTGGCATATTGAATGTTCGGCAATGGTGAGAGAAAGATTAGGAGAAACGATCGATCTTCATGTTGGCGGTAGCGATTTAGTATTTCCCCACCACGAAAATGAAATTGCTCAATCAGAAGCAGTTACGGGCAAGCCTTTAGCAAATTACTGGCTACACAACGGCATGGTCAAGGTAGATGGGGAAAAGATGTCTAAGTCTTTGGGCAACTTTACTACTATTCGCGATTTGTTAGACCGTCCTGTAGACCCCATGGCGGTAAGATTATTTATTTTACAGGCTCATTATCGTAAGCCTGTCGATTTTACCGATGAAGCTTTGGTGGCTGCTACTAATGGTTGGGCAACGCTGAAGAAAGGTTTATTGTTTGGTTATGAGTATGGACGGCAGTTGGGATGGAAACATCTCGACAGGGAGATATGGGGACACGGCGACGTAGAGGAAGAAGAAGCCTCACCCTTAATTAATAATCTCAGAGAGCGTTTCCAGCAAGCGGTGGATGATGATTTTAATTTTGCTGGAGGCTTGGCGATATTATTTGAAATTGCTAAAGAGTTGGGTAAAGAAGGAAATTTGTTAGTTCATCAGGGCAAAACAGAAATTCCTGGGGAGCAGCTAGAAGCACAATGGCATATTTTAGTGGAATTAGCTGGAGTTTTGGGTTTTTCCGCACAACCAGAAGAAAGTACGGGCGAAGAGTCCCTCGCTGCTACTGATGGTTTGTCTGATGCAGAAATAGAAGGATTAGTACAGCAGCGTACTGAAGCTAGAAAAGCCAAAAATTGGGCAGAGAGCGATCGCATTAGGGATGAATTGCAAGCTTTAGGTATTACTCTAATCGATAAACCAGGTGGTGTTACCGACTGGCATAGGTAAGTAAATAATTGGGGGTAGTTCGGTTGAAAATCGAGGGAAGATGGGGAAGCATGGGGAGATGAGGAGGATAGGGGAGTAATGCTCCTGACTTCCGATCTCTACTAATTCTATAAATTCCGAACTCCGAATTCCGAATTCCGAATTCTGGTTGTACGGAAACCCGCACTAAGTAAATAGTTGCCATTTGGTAGTGTATTTAGCTAAATTAGCACTCGGAAGGTGAGAGTGCTAATTCGAGTAACTCGCTTTTAGAAACCAAGAACTGTTAAATAAATATTCGTAATTTAAACGGATTAAATTTAGTCATTTGGAGGATTTAGTATGGCAGCTATTACCATTAACGTTTCAACTGTAAAACCTTTAGGCGATCGCGTTTTTGTTAAAATTAGTGAATCAGAAGAAAAAACTGCCGGTGGTCTTTTTCTCCCCGATAGTGCCAAAGAAAAACCTCAACTAGGTGAAGTAGTAGCAGTAGGTCCTGGCAAACGCAATGATGATGGTAGTCACTGCACTCCTGAAGTCAAAGTAGGAGATAAGGTTCTTTATTCTAAATATGCCGGTACAGATATCAAATTGGGTGGCGATGACTACGTACTGCTATCTGAAAAAGATATTTTGGCATCTGTTGCCTAGTTATCGTCAGTCATTAGTTCTTGTTGATATTGCTGACTGCTTATTAATAGATAGCTAACAAACTTTAATTCTGTTTTAACCCACCATTCAAGGAAAAAGAAATACATCTATGGCTAAATCTATTATTTATAACGACGAGGCTCGTCGTGCCCTAGAAAGAGGAATTGACTTACTTGCAGAATCTGTTGCTGTTACTTTAGGCCCTAAAGGACGCAACGTAGTCCTAGAGAAGAAATTTGGCGCACCCCAAATTGTTAATGATGGGGTGACTATTGCCAAAGAAATTGAATTAGAAGATCATATCGAAAATACTGGAGTATCGCTCATTCGTCAAGCTGCTTCTAAAACTAATGATGTTGCAGGTGATGGTACTACTACGGCTACTGTACTCGCTCATGCCATTGTTAAAGAAGGTTTACGTAACGTAGCTGCGGGAGCTAATCCTATCGCTCTCAAACGAGGTATAGATAAAGCTACCGAGTATTTAGTAGGTAAAGTTGCAGAACACGCTAAACCTGTGGGAGACTCTAAAGCGATCGCCCAAGTAGGTGCTATCTCTGCTGGTAACGACGAAGAAGTCGGTAAAATGATCGCAGAAGCGATGGATAAAGTTGGTAAAGAAGGCGTAATTTCTTTAGAAGAAGGTAAGTCTATGACTACCGAATTGGAAATTACCGAGGGTATGCGCTTCGATAAGGGTTATATCTCTCCTTACTTTGTCACCGATACCGAAAGAATGGAAGCTTCTCTAGATGAGCCTTACATCCTAGTCACCGATAAGAAAATTACTTTAGTACAGGACTTAGTTCCCATTCTCGAACAAGTTGCCCGTCAAGGTAAACCCTTGATGATTATTGCTGAAGACATTGAAAAAGAAGCTCTGGCTACTTTAGTAGTAAACCGTCTACGGGGTGTCTTGAATGTAGCTGCGGTTAAAGCTCCTGGTTTTGGCGATCGCCGTAAACAGATGCTCGAAGATATTGCCGTGCTTACTGGTGGTCAAGTAATTACTGAAGATGCGGGCTTGAAGCTAGAAAGTACCAAGATTGAGATGCTCGGTAAAGCTCGTCGTATTACTATTACCAAAGACAACACTACTATTGTTGCTGAAGGTAACGAAAAAGAAGTTAAAACTCGTTGCGATCAAATTCGTCGTCAAATAGACGAAACCGAATCTGCTTACGATCGAGAAAAACTCCAAGAGCGTTTGGCTAAATTAGCTGGTGGTGTAGCTGTAGTTAAAGTAGGTGCTGCTACCGAAACCGAAATGAAAGACCGCAAACTACGCCTAGAAGACGCTATCAACGCAACTAAAGCTGCTGTTGAAGAAGGAATTGTTCCTGGTGGTGGTACTACCCTAGCTCACCTTACTGCCGATCTAGAGAAATGGGCAAGTTCCAATCTGAAAGATGAAGGCTTAACTGGAGCAATGATCGTTTCTCGTGCTTTAACTTCTCCTTTAAAAAGAATTGCTGAAAATGCCGGTCAAAATGGTGCAGTAATTGCCGAGCGTGTTAAAGAGAAAGATTTCAACGTTGGTTTCAATGCTGCTACTAACGAGTTTGTCGATATGTTTGAAGCAGGTATTGTCGATCCAGCTAAAGTAACTCGTTCTGCACTACAAAATGCAGCTTCGATCGCGGGTATGGTATTAACTACTGAATGTATTGTGGTTGACAAACCCGAGAAAGATAAAGCTGCTGCTCCTGGTGGTGGTGATTTCGATTACTAATTTTTGGACTTCAACCAATTGATTTGTTTAATGAACTAGCTGTCTTTATAGGCAGCTATTTTTTTAGATCTTAGCTAGTCGTTGGAGTGGGTCAAAATCGTTAATTGCAAGGTCAAGACTTACCGCAACTATTAGAATTATGAGGCGTGCGCTGAACATTGTCGGTGGGATAGGCAGTTAAGATCACATCGCCATTTTCTTGGATAATCATGCCTCTTGCTGGCACAATTTCATCGAGCCTGAATGGTTCTTCCCGTTCTACTTGAATGACAAATTTACGTTTCTCCTCCTCTTTTTCTGCTTCTGAGGTGACTTGTTCTCCTTCTATATAAATAGCATCAGAACTTAAAGGTTCAGTTGGTTCAGGTGGTACGCCACCTTTCCCTGTGATAGTCAAACTACTTGCTCCAGCCACTCCTCTTACATTAGAACAAGCTTGAGTAGATATTGTTTCTAGTTCAACAATATTTTTGGGTAATTCGATTACTCCCTGAGTTAGGTCTACATCTGGAGTGTTAATAGATATATTGCCGTCCAAGCCAAACTCTGAACTAGCATTAATATCATTGGTAAAAGGACTTTGAGGACGTTCTTGAATACCAAAGAGAGCTTCAGTAGTAATATTAATATTTCCACCTTGTCCTTGTGCAGCACTGGCAATAATATCGTTACCATCAAATTGACTGGGGAAAGCAATGATAAATTTAGCATCTATATCGATATTGCCACCGTCAGCATCTTCAAAAGCTTGAGCAGAAATTAAACTGTTGTTCTGTAAGATTAAATTATCATTGATTTTCAAAGTAATATTACCACCTTCACCAAAAGCAGTTGCTGCAGATACTTGAGCGCGATCGCTAATACTCAAGCTTCCAGTTTGAACATTTATACTACCACCTTGACCTTGTGCCTCTGGATCGGCTTCTGCAAATAATCCGCTACCTTCTCCACTGAGTACAATTGAATCAAAAGCTTTAATATTTAAATCTCCCGCATCCCCTTCACCAAAAGTAGAAACTGATATATTTCCCCCATCGGCGACTTTTAAACTTTGAGTCTCAATTAGCAAGCTGCCACCAGTTCCGCTTGCTCCCTCGTTAACATTTGCACTCAAAGTACTAATGTTTTGACGACTACCTTCAAATATATCAGGGTTTTCTATTCCTTCTACTGTCACAGATTCACTAGCTTTGATAATTAAGCTTCCAGCATTACCTACGCCACTAGTAGAAACTGATACTTGACCGCCATCTCTGAGTGTTAATCGTTCTGTTTCAATAGTTAAATTCCCTGCTTCTCCTTCACCTGGACTTTGAAAATCAGGAGCGATAGGAGAATTACTAGCAGTAATGTTAGCAAAGATACCCGTTCTGAAAAAATTTTTGTTTGGTGTTTCAAATACTTCAATGTCAGAGGCACGAATTGTTAAATTTCCCGCATTTCCTAAACCAAAGCTACTAACTGCAACCCTTGCACCATCACTAATCTTTAAAGTTGGAGTTTCAATTGTTAAATTTCCACCGCTGCCCTCTGCATCTGGATTGACTTGAGCAAATAAGCCACTGGGAAAATTGCTCTCTCCTGTCACTTCTACCAAGTTAGTAGCTTTGACTAGCAAATCTCCCGAATTGCCATTACCAAAAGTAGAAGCTCCTATCTGTCCTCCATCTTGAACAAGCAACTCTCCAGTTTCAATAGTTAAATTGCCAGAATTTCCTTGACCTAAAGTAGCTGTCGAAATACGTGCACCATTACCGCTAACATTTAATCTTTCAGAGATAATCTTGAGATTTCCCGCTGTTCCTCTGCCTTCGAGATCAATTGCAGCAAATATTCCATTGTCCAAAAAACTTCCACTAGCGACATCTACGTCAGACCCTAATGTTTCAAAAACTCCTACTTCGGAGGCACGAATAAAAATATTTCCTGAATTACCCACAGCCCTGGAGTTGACTAGATTGCGAATACGGCTGTTAGTGAGGGTAAATGAGTTTGTTGCATTAAGTGTAATATCTCCTGCTTGAGAATCAGTTGAACCCAATCCTGAACCTATCCCTGCATTAAGAGAGCTTCCTCCCAAAATATTTATATTTTGTGCATTAACATTAATACTCCCGCCACCTTCAGCAGTAACATCCACAATTGCGGTATTCTCCAGTCGAATCTCTCCAAAAGAATTTATTGAATCATAATCCAAAACCAAACCTGTTTCAGTCTCACTTATTCCAATTTCCCCAGAACCTCGAACGCTACCAATTTCAATATGACCACCTTTAGCTGTTAAATTTCCATCATCGAGTAAAACATCACCGCCAACTATGGCTAAAGTTTCTCCTGCTGGTACTTGTAAACCCACTGCACCACCAGTTACATTAGTCTCACCATTTGGATTTTGTCCTACAGAAGTATTAACAATATCCCCTGGATTATCGCGAATACCTAAACCAATAGGCGCATTAATTGTTAAAATCGGCGGTTGCAGATCCCCCGCACTAAATGCCACATCATTAGGAAATAAAATACTATCAGCAGTACTTCCTAAAAAAGAACCACCAATATCTAACCTGGCATTCCGCCCAAAAATAATTCCTGCGGGGTTAATCAAAAACAGGTTCGCACTACCATTGGCTCTAATCAAACCATCAATAGACGAAATATTACCGCCAGTTACTCTAGAAAAGATATTTTCAATGGCATCTGCATTATTAAAAAAAGCCGAACCATTTGTCGGTACAGAAAAATCTTGGAAACTATGAAATAAGTTACCACCTGCTCTATCTCCATCATCGATCGTAAAATTGTCTCCATCAGGACTAGTTACTGTGGTTGAGGTAGTCCCATCAGCCGTAACTTCTGCTAGCACAGGCATTGAAGCGAATAAAGAACAGACAAATATTAAAGAGCTCGATCGAATCCAGAGGTTAGTTATCAGTTTCATAAGATGTTTCCTAGAGTACGAAGAGAAATTCTTGTTGTATTATCTGCATAATTGCTTGACAAAAGTAAGTTGCTTTAATTACATATCCCCAGAATTGTGACAATTATTTAAATCCCACCTTCCGTTATATTACATCTTGAAACATAAAAGATGAGTTACAGCCAATTGCCAACTAAAACAAAAGGAGCCCAGTAATAGGGATGGCGATATTGAGATTCGGAGATTTGGAGTAAAGTTAGTTGAGCTTCCCTCAAAGCTTGTGCTTTACTGATTTGGGTGTCTTTGGCTAAATTTTGGTAAAAATAACCCATTAACTCTGCTGTAGCTTCGTCATTGGCAGCCCAAAGAGTAGCGAGAGTACTACGGGCTCCTGCTCTTACGGCTACTCCGGCTAATCCTAAAATTGCCCGATTATCTCCCTCTGCTGTATTACAAGCACTGAGTACTAACAATTCAATCGGGGCTGTATTGCCGAGACTCCTAACTCTAAGTAAGTTATCTAGCTGATTGACATTAATTACTTCATTCCCTTGTTCGTCGCCACTAACCAGAAAAGTACGATCTGAAGTAGAGCTAAATTGACCGTGAGTTGCCAGATGCACTACGGGAAAATCAGTTTCTCTAAGTTTTTGTTGTAATTTATTTTGGGTAAATTCTCGATTGAGTAAAATTTCTGACTCGCCAAATATTGCTTTAATTTGGTTTAATTCGGCTTCTACTTGAGGAATCGGCGGAAAGTCGAACCGAGGAAAATTTTTAGTTACTCCTGCTGCCAAAACTTTGAGGGGTTGACGCTTGAGAGGACGGGGTGCAGTCAATTGCAAACCAGAAGAGAGAGCTACATTATAGTCTTGTTCGATGAGATATTTTTCTCCATCGTAGAGCAGGGACATTGGTATATTACGCAAAGGACCATCTAACACAAAAACTAGGGTTTTAACCTGATTTTCTTTTAAGTCTGTTGCTATAGGTGCAATTAACCAATTGTATAGCTGTTGTGATAGGGGCAGGATATCTTGGGTAAGAGATTCTTGTAAAGTCTGTTGCAATCTCTGTTGCTGTTCTGGGTTACCTCTTGCGCCTCTTACTTCCTCAGCAAAACCAGGATTGTTAAAAACCTGACGGCGTAATTGTTTAATAGTAGCTTGGACTTCTTCGTTTGATACATTAGCTGAGTAGCGACGTAAATCTTGTTCGGGAATAGTAGCAATTACTTCTAATCGATCGCCTAAAATAATTGGGTAGATAACCGCTGCTTGTTTATCTACTTCATCGATAATTACTGGCTCTTCTGCTACTGGAGAACAAGGATCGCGGAAAAAGTTATCTATTTCGGCAATTTGTAAAGATTCGAGGACATCGCGAGCTTTAGTTAATTGCTGAGAACTGGGATCGGATTGAAGTAGTAAGCTGACATATTCTCGGAAAATTGGTTCTACAGGTGTTGTTGCCAAATCGCTTCTGAGAGCTTTAATGGTATTGAAAGAAGTATCATAAGCTGCGATCGCTTTTTGTCTGTCTCCTTGTTTTTCGAGAATTCTACCCAGTTGTCTGTGCCAACGATAGGCAATTTCGGGATATTGAACGGCAGGAGCTAGCTGTAAAGCTTGTTCTGTTAGTCTTCTGGCTTCAGGGTATTGTTGTTTTTGTTCGTAGAGTAAACCTAAATAACCATTGGCTTCTGCTTCTGCGGGAATATTATCGATTTGTTGAGCTTCTTTTATTGCCGTAGCTAAATAAGCAGCAGTCTCGCTGTTGGTAATACCCTGACGAATTAAACTTTGAGCAAAATTGACTTTGGCATAAACTCCCGCCCGACTGGGAGGTAAGTTGTTGAGTTTAGTTTTGATTTTGTTACTTAAAGTGATTATCTGGGGTTGTAGTTCTTGCGCTAGTTGAAATTGTAGGTTAAGAGCACCATTTTTAATTAAACTGAGGAAGTTAGCATCTGTAATATCAATTAGATCGGTCTTAGTACTTAATTCAGTGGTGGCTTGCTGCCAAAATTCCCAAGCATCTAACAAAAGACTGAGATGATTTAATTCTGCTTTTAAGGTATCTAAGTCTGACGGAGAAGTGTTTACTACTTGTTGATAATAATCGATCGCTGGCTGATAAGGAGCTAGGGCTGCTGTAGTAGAACTATCTTGGTTAGCAATGATATTTAAAGCTACTGTTTGAGGAGGAAATTGATTTTGTTGCCGAAGGGCGATCGATCTAGCTGTATTACCCAAACTTAATAAAGCGGATACTTGTTGACTAAGAGAGTTAATTTGTTTGGCTGTATCTAAGCTGAGAGAAAGTAATTCTTCTCCTATTTGCAGATATTCGGTGTGACTAAAATAATCTCCCAGACGTAGTAAACCTCTGGTTTTATTGAGAGAATTCGGTCGATCGAGAATTGGTTGAAAAACAGTTACTAATTCTGTTTGGGAGTCTTCATATATAGGTAACGAAGTTGCCAACTTTTGTTCTAGGGGTAAAACTCGTTCTTTTATTAGTTCGCAGTCATGGTTCTTAAAATCAAAAGCATTGAGAATAGTTTGGCAAGATTGTTCGTACAATCCCAATCCTTGCTGAGCAGTGGCAGTATTGATTAAACTTTCTATACTTGCCTGACTATTGCCCGCAGTACTATAGGCAGCAGCAGCTTCTTGCCAGATTTCGGCTGCCCGATTTAGTTGACCTGCTTCATAGAGTTCTTTTCCTTGTCGAGCTAATTCTGAGGGCTGAACGGTGGTTTTTTGTGCAGATATGGCAGGAAGCCCCAAAGTAGTTAGTATACCCAAACAGAGATAAAAAGTAATTTTAAGCAGATAACGATAAATACGGGGAATAAAATTAAATAACCTGTTCATAGTTTTAAATAATATTATGGTAATTTCCGTATCCGCGAATGGTCATTCGCGGATACAAAATTCAAAAAGGAAAATATTCTATTGAAAAATAAATACCATTTTCTTGTGCTGTTCTCTCCCTTGAATCTACTTCTATGAGGGGAATACCATAGTCTAAACGAGCGCGGAGACGATCGCTCAAGGCTAATTGTATACCTGCACCAACAGAAACTAGGGTATCTTCTTCTTGTTGTTGTGCAGAATCTCCCCAAACCGTGCCAAAATCGACAAAGGGAATTAGAGAAAAAGAGTTTTGGTTATTCGACCAACGATAGAGAGGAATTCTCACTTCTGCCGAGACAAAAATCCCCTGGTCGCCTAAAAGCACATCTTGACGATAACCCCTTACACTATTAATTCCGCCAATACTAAACTGTTCTAAGGGAACGAGGTCGCTAGTAGAGAGTTGTATATCGGCTCGAAACAATAAATTAATATCCGACTCAGAATCCAATCTCTGTAGCCATTGAAATTGACCGCGCCAGGCAAAAAAGCTACTATCTGGTGCATCTTCATTAATTGTGGCATCAAACAAGTCTACCCCGACACTAAATTGCGATCGCGCTGCGAAGACATTTTCTCTGGTTCGTTTTGTCCAGTCTTGAAAGAAGCGGAATACAGATATACGAGTTTCTCCGTTAGCATCAGCACCAGGAGACAAATCGCTCGGCTCATCGCCAATGGTAATTTTGTTACTCTGACGAGAAAATTCTAACCCCAGAGCTACTTCTTGTGTAGATTGGTCATTAGCGGTGAGGAGAATCGGTTGTCTTAGGGTAAATTGATATTGATCTGTTTCCGATTCGATGTCTATACTATCAAAAGGTTCCTCCACAATATCGCTATCTACATAACGATATTTAAAGCCTATAGTCCCATTACTGGCATTAAAGGGGATAGTGTAACTCGTCTCGATATCATTACTACCATCGGTATTTTTGTAAATAGTACTAAATCGATCTCCGAAACCGAGTAAATTATTGTGGTTTAGTTCTAAACCCCGTTGAAAAGTACCTACACTGGGAGGACGGCTATTATTGGCAAAAATAACCGGACGGAAAGCATTAGCTTGATTTACTTCTACCTCTAGCGACCAGCGATCGCGACTAACGCCTATTGCTAATTCTGCGGTAAGATTCTCGATTAAAGGGTCTAACTGTAATAATTGTAGGGCTTCTTGTAATTTCTGGATATTAAAAGGTTTACCTGTGGCTTTTTCGAGGCGAGAACGGATATAATCTTCATTTAGTCTGCCGTTAACAGTTACCTCTATATCTTCTAAGCTACCTTCAATAATATTGACCCTGACCACTCCATCCTGAATTTTTTGTAAGGGAATTACTGCCCCGGAATTGATATAGCCATTATCTGTATATAGTTTAGTCAAGACCGTTTCTACTTGGAGTAACTCGGTAAAAGTAAGCGGGCGATCGACATAATCTTGTAAGACTGCTTTTAATTCTTCGTCACTAAATACGGTACTGCCTTCTACCTGAAACTTTTCTACTCTAAATGTACCGATTAACTCTTCCGGTCGTTCGCTAGGTAGAGGTGGTGGAGGTTCTTCTAATAAATCTTCTAAAGATGGTAATGTATCTAATTGCGGTGATGGTGGTGTTGGTTCGACAGGGCGAAATGGCGGTAAAGAATCAATATCTGTATCGGGAGAAATATCTCCAGGGGTATTTTGAGCCAGCAGGAACTCCGATTTTGTACCTGCATAACCTGGTAACTTACTCAATAGTAAAATTACCACTGAAAGGAAGGTTTTCAAATAAATATCTTTTAATATTGCTCGCCAAGATTGCTTCATTATATGTAGACCAACAATTGTTAGGGAAAAAATGACGTTGCTGAATTGAAGTATGAATTTATTTTTATTATTTGAGTAACGCCCCCTAAATCCCCCAAACTTGGGGGACTTTTAATTATCTTTCTCCCATACTCGCGCGTTCCCTTGCTAGGGCAGCATTCCCTTGCTCGGTCGGCTACCCAGTGCGGATTATAAATTCCGCGGGTTCCGACCGCTTACGCCGACGCGGGGTCTGCCCTCTTGCGTCGGCGCGGTGAAGCAGCGCGGTCTTGGGGGTTTCCCCCATGAGCGACTGCTGAACCCGAAGGGGGTCGCTCGCCAGAATTGGGGGTTGGGGGGCAAAATCATATCTATCATCAGCAACACCGAAAAAATTATTAGAAGTCAGGAAGTCAGACGTAGGGACGGTTCGCGAACCGCCCTTACCTGGTAGGTATTAGAGATTACACTTAGCCTTAGAATGAGCAGAACGATGACCACTATTGGGCGTTGGATAAGCAGTTAAAATCACATCCCCATTTTCGAGGATGATTGCACCCCGCGCGGGAATAATATCATCAATAGACAAAGGTTCGCTACTTTCTACTAAAGTGACAATGTCCCGCTTCTCTTCTTTTTCCTTGTCGGTTATATCTGCCTGAAATTTTTTCTCGACTGCTTGCTTCTGTCTGAGAATTAACAGATTCTCCTTCGATATAAATATTATCGCTACTAATAGGCGCAGTAGGTAAAGGAGGAACACCACCCTTACCACTAACTATTAAATTACTACCTCCTCTCGCTATTCCCTCTGCCGAACAACCTTGGGCGACGATTTGTTCTAGGGCAATAACATTTTGAGGCGTTTCTATTACTCCTTTACTTATATCTACATCAGGAGTATTGATAATCACTTCTCCATCTACACCACCACTGGCATCGATATCGTTGGTAACGGGATTTTGGGGACGTACTTCGATACCAAAAATACCTTCTGCATCAATAACAATCCTACCTCCTGTACCTTGTTGCCCCGCACTGGCAAGAATATCGCTATTTCGATCGGGAGTAGCAATAATAAAATCGGTAATTAATCCTTTCTGTTAGTTTAGTCATATTTTTACTCCTAATTAAAGTTGATTCATGTTTAACAATTCACAATAGTCACCAACACTATTAGTCAAAAATAATCTTGGCAACATTTACCTATTTCACACAATAAATAGATTTAATTTTGTTATTTTTGTAGCTCGATCTAAATCAAAAAATCCGCACATCACACTATAATCGGGAGATAAAACTTACAAAATATCTCCCTACTTATCGAGAAAAAATAATCGACAAGTAAAAACAATTGCTCGAAATAATAGATAAAAACTCCTGCATAAAGCCTAAATGCAGAAAACTTGCTGTTAATACAATTAGAAGAAGAAAGGCAAATGTATATTTAGATACATTTAGTATTATATTGTTGTCAATAATAACAATATCACTAAAATTCATACTATAAATGTTAAGAAAAAGATAATTGTAAAAAAACTTGACATAATACTTTTAATTAAGTATTAATACTCGGAGTTAGGTCTTGGTTAAAAACAAAAGCGATCGCTTTGGAAGAGGAAGAGATCGAGGCTCGATCGCTGTTCTTTTTTCTGATAAACTGAAATTTCGATCGAAGTAGATACAATTTGTATATACAATATAGATATGCAATTTGAATGGGATGAGAGTAAAAACGCAGCCAACCTTAAAAAACACGGAATTAGCTTTGAAGAAGCGAAACTTATTTTTGACAATGTTGTCTTTACCAGTATTGACGATCGCTTTGATTACGAAGAAATTAGAGAGATAAGTATTGGTGCGATAGAAAGTTTAGTAGTAGTGACGGTTGTCCATACAGATCGAGGAGAAGTAACCCGTATCATCTCAGCCAGAAAAGCCACCAAAAAAGAAAGGAAAAAATACTATGAGTATCTCGCCAAAACGACTAGAAGAACTTAAAGCAATTTCAGAAGAAGATATCGATACTTCAGATATTCCAGAACTTGATGAAAACTTCTGGTCAAAAGCACAAGTAGTAATCCCTGAATCGAAAAAAGCAATATCTTTAAGAGTCGATCGTGATGTTCTTGAGTGGTTTCAAAATCAAGGTAAGGGATATCAATCTCTAATGAACTCAGTACTTCGTTCCTACATGAAATATCAACTCAAACAAGGCGATCGAGAATCAAAAAATATTTCTTGAAGCAAGAATAGCGATCGCCCAAAAGATAAAAATAATACTGACGGGAGTGCGATCGTATAAAAAATGAGCGAACGGTGAGGAGAATAATTGTGCAAAGCTTACTGGCAAATGGGAAGCCGTCAGTTTACTGACGGAGTAAGTCACTGAAGGGCTACGCAGCTAAAATTTGTGCTGTAGTGAGTTTCAATTCAGGAAAAGTTTGAGATCTGATTGGTTCTTGCCCTTGATAAGCCTTGGATTGATAAACTCCTTTATCATCAAGAAGATAAACAAAAACAGTGGGAATTTTGGGCTTACCTAAATAACTTCTACTAGCTATAGCCAGGTAATCTACAATCCAGTATTCAGGAATAGCTAGACGTTGATATTCATCCAACTTATCTACATAGTCATCTTCCCAATTAGTAGATACTACTTCAACAGCTATTTGTAAGGGTTCAAATAATGCGGAATATGCAGAAGGATTAGCATCCCAAATTTGACGGTCAATCACGCTGACATCAGGATTACGTCCTTGTTCAATACCATCTTTAGTTTCAGTTGCGATCGTAATTCTGCCAGAGACCCAATAATTTTGTTGAAGACGCTTAACTTCAGCTTTAAAACTATCAGCAATAAACTCCGCTATAGTTTCATGTCTTCTAGTAGCAAGTATTCTCATAACCTCTCCATCGACTAATTCGTAGCGTCCTTCTTCATCAGGGAGTTGTTGGACAAATTGCGCTAAGGTAAGTTTTTGTTGTGGCTGATTAGTAGTGAGAGTCATGGCAAGTTTTCCTCAACATAATTTGTAGTTATTACTATAAATATTTTCCCAAGAAAATAGGCGATTTATTGGTAAATCTCAGCATTTTATAACCACATTCTGCTAATTTAGCCGTTCTAGAGCATCGGTCAAGTATTTATTATTGACAAATATTGCATCTTGTGAATAACCAGAAAAGCTTTGGCAAGGGCGAAGCATTCGGATAAAATCTTGTGCGATCGCCAT
>JAAUYH010238241.1_pt1 | contig 16425 bp, 14 predicted proteins | sample 7278061 | NCBI WGS metagenome assembly JAAUYH01 (sample SAMN14350203, study PRJNA611818) | marine sediment metagenome | isolation source: surface marine sediment (0.6m) | place: French Polynesia: Moorea | collected 2018-08 | reverse complement strand
TTCATGGCCGTGGTGCCGACGGGATCCAGCGTGGAGCTCACCTACGGCCGAACCGCAGTCGACCACCTCGCCAACGTGCTGACGCTGATCGGGGTCGCCGCGGCTGTCTGGCTCGTCCGCCGCCGGGTTCACCCATGAAGGCTCGATTCCGTCTGTTCGTGGCGGTGGCCTTCGCCGCGACCGCAGTCGACCTGTTCGGCTATCTGGGGTTGCGAGAGCTCGGCTTTCGATGGTGGGCCGCCGACATCGCCGCCCTGGTCGCCGCAGCAATATTCGGCATCTCCGCCCACCGGGGGCTCACACTCCGCAACGACCCGAACCTCCGGTGGATCCACCGGCCGGCGGCCTTCATCTCGTCCTCGATCGTCGCCGGCCTGATCGACCTGGCCGTGCTGTACTTCTCTGCCGAGCGGGGGGCGGTCGCAAAGCTCTTCGCCATCGCCGCGGCGGCGGTCGTGCGGGCCGTGTCGAACCGCTGGCTCCTGTTCCAGGTGGTACGCAACGAGCAGGCAGAGCCCGCCAACCGGGCGGCGCCCACCGACCCATTGCGGCTGAGCGTCATCGTGCCCGCCTACAAGGAGGCGGGGCGCATCGCCGAGACGGTCGAAACGTTACACACCCACTTCCGCACTCTCATCGACCCGAGCGACTTCGAGATCATCGTGGTCGACGACGGTTCCGGCGACGGCACCGCCGACGCCGCCGAGGCCACCGGCCTGGCCCGAGGCCTATTGCTCCCCGAGAACCGCGGCAAGGGGGGAGCGGTGCGCGCCGGCATGCTCGCCGCGACCGGCCGCAGTCGTGTCTTCGTCGACGCCGACCTGGCCTATGGGCCGTCCGACGTGATCCGGCTCATGTCGGAGCTCGAACAGGGCTGGGACGTCGTCGTCGGCACCCGTCGCGAGACCCGCCTCGTCACCCAGACCAGTGCCGGGCTGGTGCGAGACGTGGGCGGTCGCCTCGTCAACCTCGCCACCCACCTGCTGTTGCTGGGCCAGTACCTCGACACCCAGGCCGGCTGCAAGGGTTTCCGCAGCGACGTCGCCGAGTTGGTGTTCTCTACCTCGAGGCTCAACGGCTTCTCCTTCGACATCGAGATCTTCCATCTCGTCGAGCGCTGGCGCCTCTCGCTCAAGGAGGTGCCGATGACGATCGCCGAGACCGAGACTTCGACCGTGCGGATCTTCCGTGACACCAAGCGGCTGTTCAGTGACCTGCTGCGCATCCGACGGTGGTCCGCTCGAGGCGAGTACAGCGGCCCCCGGGTCGACGACGTGTTGCCGCCGGCCCGCCCCCACCTGCCCAACCCTCTTCACGAAAGCGAGCCGACCAGTGGCTGACATCGATGCGGTATTCAAGGCCTACGACGTAAGGGGCCTGGCCCCCGAGCAGCTCGACGCCGAGCTCGTTCACAGCATCGGGGCCGCCTTCGCCCGCTACATGGCCGACGAGGATGGCACCGACAGCATCGTCATCGGCCACGACATGCGGCCGACTGGACCCGAGTTCGCCGATGCCTTCGCCGCCGGAGCGATGAGCCAGGGCGTCGACGTAACCCATATCGGGCTGGCCTCGACCGACATGCTCTACTTCGCATCGGGCGTGCTCGACGTGCCGGGAGCCGTTCTGACCGCGTCGCACAATCCGGCTGAGTACAACGGGATCAAGATGTGCCGTAGGGCGGCCGGCCCTCTCGGCGCCGAGACCGGGTTGTTCGACATCCGGGAGCTCGCCCGGGCCGTCCCGGCGGCGACCGGGCAGGGTTCGGTGAGCGAGCTCGACATGCTCGACCGTTTCGCCGAGCACGTGCTCAGCTTCGTCGACGTCGACAGCCTCTCGCCGGTGACCGTGGTTGCCGACACCGCCAATGGCATGGGGGGGCTCGTCGTTCCGGCGGTGTTCGACCGCCTGCCCTTCGATCTGGAGATCATGTACGGGGAGCTCGACGGAACCTTCCCGAACCACCCGGCCGATCCCATTCAGGAGGAAAACCAGGTCGACCTGAAGCGGCGGGTGCTCGAGCGCGGTGCGGACGTGGGTCTGGCCTTCGATGGCGACGCCGACCGAGTCTTCTTGGTCGACGAGCAGGCCCAGGGAGTCTCGGGGTCGCTGACGACCGCCCTCGTCGCCGACCGGATCCTCGATGAGGAGCCCGGGGCCACGATCATCCACAACCTGATCTGTTCGAAGGTCGTGCCCGAGCTGGTTCGCGAGAAGGGCGGGGAACCCGTGCGCACCAAGGTCGGCCACAGTTACATCAAGGACGTGATGGCCCAGACCGGCGCTGCCTTCGGCGGCGAGCACTCCGGCCACTACTACTTCCGCGACAACTACCGGGCCGACTCCGGGCTCATCGCGGCCGTCGTCGTTCTGGCGGCCATGGCCGAGACCGGCAAGTCGTTGTCGGAGCTCGTGGCCCCCTTGCGTCGGTATGCCGCTTCAGGGGAGATCAACACCCGCGTCGACGACACGACCGTGGTCATCGAGAATGTGGCTGAGGCCTATGGCGACGTGGAGCAGGATCGCCTCGACGGGCTCACGGTCGATCACGGCGATTGGTGGTTCAACCTGCGGCCGTCGAACACCGAGCCGCTGCTGCGCCTCAACCTCGAGGCTGCCGACGCTGCGGAGGTGGAACGGCGCGTGGCGGAGGTGCAGGCCCACATGGCCGGGTAACGTTCGACCATGGCCCTCGATCCCCAGCTCCTGCAGATCCTCGCCTGCCCCCAGGACAAGGGCCCCCTGCTCTACTTCGCTGACGAGAACGCGCTCTACAACGAACGCCTGAAGCTGCGCTACCGGATCGAGGATGACATTCCGATCATGTTGATCGACGAGGCCGAGACCGTCGATGACGCCGAGCACGATCGGCTGCTGGCGCTGGCCGCGTCCTCGGGCATCGAGCCCACGTTCCAGGCCGACTGAGGCAGTCATGGTCGAGCCCCTCGAAGGCGTGATCCAGAACTACGCCTGGGGGTCGACAGAAGCGATCGCCGCGATCCGCGGAGTAGAACCCTCGGACAAGCCCGAAGCCGAGCTCTGGTTCGGAGCCCACGATGTGGTCAGCGCCACGCTGCCGGACCGGGGCGGTCGCCAGCTCGGGAATCACATCGCCGAAGCCCCCGGAGAGAGACTGGGAGCCGACGTGGCCGGTCGTTTCGGGGGGCGGCTGCCGTTCCTTCTGAAGATCCTTGCTGCCGTGGAGCCGCTGAGCATTCAGGCCCACCCGACCCGGGCCGAGGCCGAAGCCGGCTTCGATCGGGAGGAGGCCGAGGGCATCGACCGCGTCGCGCCCGAACGGTGCTACCGCGATCGCAATCCCAAGCCCGAGCTGATCGTGGCCGTGACTCCCTTCGAGGCGCTCGTCGGCTTTCGGCCCGCCGCCGAGGTCCTGGAGCTTCTCGGCGAGGTCGGTCTCGAAGCACTGGCGCCACTGGGCGAGGCCCTACGTGCGGGCGACCACCTGCGGGCCTTCGAATGGATCCTGACCGACGCCGAGTCCGACGTCGTCGACGCCGTCGTCGAGCGTCTCGACCAGACGCGGGGCGGCCACCACGACCTGCTCGTACGCCTCCACTCCGTCCATCCTGGCGACCCGGGTGTGCTGACGGCCGCACTGCTCAACCACGTCGTGCTGGCGCCGGGCGAGGCACTCTTCCTCGACGCCGGCACCCTCCATGCGTACATCCAGGGCGTCGGCGTCGAGCTCATGTCGAACTCCGACAACGTTCTTCGCGGCGGCCTCACGAAGAAGCACGTCGACACGGGCGAGCTGCTCCGGATACTGCGGCCCGAACCGCGCCCGGTCGAGATGCTGATGCCGACCGGCGCCGAGACGACCTACTCGCCGCCGGTCGCCGAGTTCGAGCTCACCCGATTGGTGGAACCCGCTGCGGTCGAACGTCGCCCGTCGGGTCCCGAAATCGTCCTGGTCGTCGAGGGCACAGCCGTGCTGTCCGGGCCGGTCGACCTCACGGTCGAGGCCGGGAGCGGGGCCTGGATAGACGCCGGCACCGAGCGCTACGAGATCGACGGCTCGGGTCTCGTGTTCGTCGCGGCCGTCGGGGCTCTACACTCTCCGATTGGCTGAACAGACGTTTCGTGAGACCAGCGGGTCCCAGCCAATCGACAGAACGGCGCCGAGAGAACGGCGCGCCATGCGAGGAACCCTCATGACCGTCACCGACAACCCCGTCGCCGACTACAAGGTCGCCGACATGAGCCTGGCCGACTTCGGTCGTCGCGAAATTCGCCTGGCCGAGCACGAGATGCCGGGCCTCATGGCCCTTCGCGGCGAGTACGGCGAGTCCCGCCCTCTCGAGGGAGCTCAGATCGCCGGCTCGCTGCACATGACAGTGCAAACGGCCGTCCTCATCGAGACTCTCACCGCCCTCGGCGCCGAGATCCGCTGGGCGAGCTGCAACATCTTCTCGACCCAGGACCATGCGGCCGCAGCCGTGGTCGTCGGCCCGAACGGAACGGTCGACCAGCCCACGGGCGTGCCTTGCTTCGCCTGGAAGGGAGAGACGCTCGAGGAGTACTGGTGGGCGACCAGCCAGATACTGCGCTGGCCCGACACCGAGACCGGTGGCCCCAACCTGATCCTCGACGACGGTGGCGACGCAACGATGATGGTTCACAAGGGCCTCGAGTTCGAGCAGGCCGGCGGCGTTCCCGAACCCGACGAGGACGACCCGGAGGAATGGAAGGTTTTCCTCGGCGTGCTCAGCGAGCTCTACGCCGAGGACCCGCAGCTGTGGCATCGCATCGCTCCAGGAATCCGGGGCGTGTCCGAGGAGACGACGACCGGCGTTCACCGCCTCTATCAGATGCGAGACGCCGGCACCCTGCTCTTCCCGGCGATCGACGTGAACAACTCGGTCACCAAGTCGAAGTTCGACAACTTCTACGGCACTCGCCACAGCCTGGTCGACGGCATCAACCGCGCCACCGACGTCATGATCGGCGGCAAGACCGCCGTCGTCATGGGCTTCGGCGACGTCGGCAAGGGCTGCGCCGACTCACTGCGAGGACAGGGTGCTCGAGTCGTCGTCACCGAGATAGACCCGATCCTCGCCCTCCAGGCCGCCATGCAGGGCTATCAGGTGGCTCGCCTCGAAGACGTGGTCGAGACCGCCGACATCTTCATCACCGCGACCGGCAACAAGGACATCATCCTCGCCGACCACATGGCGCGCATGAAGCACCAGGCGATCGTCGGCAACATCGGTCACTTCGACAACGAGATCGACATGGCCGGCCTCGAGCGCATGTCCGACGTACAGCGCGTCAACATCAAGCCCCAGGTCGACGAGTACGTCTTCCCCGACGGGCATTCGGTGATCATCCTGTCCGAGGGTCGGCTGCTCAACCTGGGCAACGCCACCGGTCACCCGAGCTTCGTAATGTCGGCGAGCTTCACCAATCAGGTGCTGGCCCAGATCGACCTGCATGCCAACGCCGAGTCGATGGCTCTCGACGTCTTCACGCTGCCCAAGATCCTCGACGAAAAGGTGGCCCGGCTCCACCTCGACTCCGTTGGCGTGCGCCTCACCGAGATGACCCAATCGCAGTCGGACTACCTCGGTATCCCCGTGGAAGGCCCCTACAAGCCCGAGCACTATAGGTATTAGCCGCAATCGCAGGTTCGTCGCTCCGCTCCTCGGCCTTCTCGTCGCTCGTCCCTCGCTCCTGGGCCTTTATGGTGCCTGGCACCTTTGGGGGGGTGAAGGTGCCAGGCACCTTTGCGGTGGCTCAGGGCTGTCAGACCGGGTTCTTAGGGTCGCGCCATGCTGTTCGGGCGGTGTGATCTGTGTGGCGAGGTGGCCTCGGGTGGGCTGTGCGCGAGCTGTCGGGCCCGGTTGGCGAAGCCCGAGCTCCCGGTGCTGCGCCCCGAGATCGAACTGGTCGTCGCGGTATTCGCGTACGCCGCCTCGGGGGCAGTGCTGGTTCGGAGGTTGAAGTTCGCCAACCAGCGCCGTTGCCTGCCGCTCCTCGTCGAGGCCGCCCTTCCCGACCTGTCCGAGGTCGATGCCCTCGTCCCCGTCCCCGCCGACCAGCGACGGAGGCGCCGACGCGGCTATGACCTGCCCGAACTGCTGGCCCGGCGGGTCAGCCGCCGGCTCGGTGTTCCGCTCGGCCAGCCGCTTCGACGTGTCGATCGGGGTTCTCAGCGGGGGAGAGGCGGGCTCGACCGGCGGCGAGTGTCTGGCTACGAGGCCATCCGGTCGATCCAGGGCCGGGTACTGCTCATCGACGACGTAGTGACGACCGGCTCGACGGCCCGCCATTGCGCCGCGGAACTGCGGCGGGCCGGGGCGACGGCGGTCGATCTGTTCGTCCTCGCCGTCACCGCGTCCGGCGCAAGCTCGTCACCTTCGGCGCCCACCGCTACGATCACGGCTTGAGGCCCCAATCCGGAGGTAACGCACCTGTGCAGGTGAACATCAGCTCTCGTCGTACGATCGTGACCGATCGGCTACAGGATCTAACCCAGCAGAAGATCGGCAAGCTCGACCGCTACCTGCCCGGGCTCGATCGGGCCGAGGTGCACTTCTTCGAGGAGACCAACCCGCGCATTGCCGACAAGGAGATCTGCGAGGTCACGCTCGAGGGGCACGGCCACCACGTGCGCACGAAGGTGACCGCCCCCGATCCGTACACGGCCATCGATCGAGCCGCCCTCAAGCTCGAGCACCAGTTGCACAAGCTCAAGACCAAGCTGCAGCGCCATCGCCACAGCGGCGAGTCCTCGATCCGTATCGACGAGACCGTGCCCGCACCGATCGACGCCGAGCCACCGGCCGACCCGAACGAGTCGGCGATCGTGAAGAAGAAACAGTTCGTCATCGAGCCGATGACGCCCGAGGACGCTGTTCTGCAGATGGAGTTGCTCGGCCACAGCTTCTTCCTGTTCACCAACGCCGAGACCAACAAGTCGGCGGTCGTGTATCTGCGCGACGACGGTGACGTGGGGCTGATCGACGCCGCCTGAACATTCCTGAAGAGCGGGCCCGCGTGACACGGGCCGCGCCTGCCGCCCCGATAGCCTTGAGGGGCCATGAGCATCTTCAGCAAGGTCCTTCGTAGCGGCGAGGGACGCAAGATCCGGGCGCTCGAAGCCATCGTGCCCGATGTCAACGCGCTCGAACCCGAGATACAGGCCCTCTCCGACGAGGCCCTGAAGGCCAAGACGGTCGAGTTCCGCGACCGCCTGGACAACGGCGCCACGATGGACGACCTGCTCATCGAGGCCTTCGCCGTGGTGCGCGAGGCGTCGATGCGCACCCTGGGTTTGCGCCACTACGACGTCCAGCTGATGGGTGGCCTGGCCCTACACCTCGGCTGGGTCGCCGAGATGAAGACCGGTGAGGGCAAGACGCTGGTGTCGACGCTGCCGGTGTATCTCAACGGCCTCACCGGAGACGGCCAGCACATCGTCACGGTCAACGACTACCTAGCTGCCCGCGATGCCGAGCACATGGGGCGCCTGCACAAGTGGATGGGCCTGACCGTCGGCCTCGTCATTCCCGGCGGCGGCAACGCCGACTTCAAACGCGAGCAGTACGCCTGCGATCTGACCTACGGCACGAACAACGAATTCGGCTTCGATTACCTGCGCGACAACATGGCGATGAGCTCCGCCGCCCGGGTGCAGCGCGGCCACACCTATTGCATCGTCGACGAGATCGACTCGATCCTCATCGACGAGGCCCGGACTCCGCTGATCATCAGCGGCCGCGTCGCCGATGCCGCCCAGACCTACTACACCTTCGCCGGTATCGCTCGCTCCTTGCAGCGCGACCTCGACTACGACGTCGACGAGGAGAAACGAATCGTGGCCCCGACCGAGGCGGGTGTGCACTCGGTCGAGGCGGCCCTGGGAATCGACAACCTGTACGACCCGGCGTCGGCCAACGCCAACCTCGTGCACCAGCTTCTAGCCGCCCTGAAGGCCAAAGAGCTGTACAAGCGTGACCGTGAATACCTGGTCGACAGTGGCGAGGTCAAGATCGTCGACGAGTTCACCGGCCGGGTCCTCGAAGGCCGACGCTGGTCCGACGGCTTGCATCAGGCCATCGAGGCCAAGGAGGGCGTCAAGATCAAAGAGGAGAACCAGACCCTCGCCACGATCACCCTCCAGAACTACTACCGCCAGTACGACAAGCTCGCCGGCATGACCGGTACCGCCCAGACCGAGGCGGCCGAGCTCGCCGGCACCTATGGCCTACAGGTCGTGCAGATCCCGACGAACGAGCCCGTGATCCGCGATGACCGGGCCGACCTGATCTACAAGTCGGAGGACGCCAAGTTCAGCGCGGTCGCCGACGACATCGAGGAGACGAGTCGCCGTGGTCAGCCGATACTGGTCGGCACGGTGTCGGTCGAGAAGTCCGAGAAGCTGAGCCGGGTTCTCGAGAAGCGGGGCATCAAGCACACGGTCCTCAATGCCAAGCAGCACACCGCTGAGGCTCACGTGGTCGCCCAGGCCGGGCGCCTCCACTCGGTTACGGTCGCCACGAACATGGCCGGCCGTGGTGTCGACATCCTGCTGGGGGGTAACCCCGAGGGCCTCGCCGATCGCGACGTGCGAGCCGAGCAGCTCGAGGCCGGTTCCGACGAGTACGAGGCGCGTTACGCCGACCTGCTGGAGAAGTACAGCGAGCAGTGCGACGCGGAAGGCGAACGGGTCCTCGAGCTCGGCGGCCTGTACGTGCTCGGTACGGAGCGCCACGAGAGCCGCCGTATCGACAACCAGCTGAGAGGTCGCTCCGGCCGTCAGGGCGACCCGGGGGCCAGCCGCTTCTACCTGTCCCTCGAGGACGAGCTCATGCGCTTGTTCGCGACCGGAGCCATGAACTACGTGATGGAGCGGGCCCTTCCCGAGGATGTGCCCATCGAGGCCAAGATGGTCACCAAGGCGATCGAGCGGGCTCAGAACACGGTCGAGGCCAAGAACGCCGAGGTGCGCAAGAACGTCCTCAAGTACGACGAGGTCATGAACGAGCAGCGCAAGGTGATCTACGCCCGGCGCAACCAGATCCTCGAAGGTGACGACCTCCGCGACGAGGCGGTCGAGGCGATCTCGGCGGTGGTCGATCGGCTGATCGAGACCCACGCGGCGGCTGAGCATCCCGAGGAGTGGGACGTCGACACCCTCGATTCCGAGGTGCAGGGCTTCTGGCCGACGACGCTGACGGCCGACGACCTGGCGCTCGAGCCTCACGGTCAGGCCCTCTACGAGACCCTTATGTCGGACGCGCTCAGCCGCTATGAGGACCGCGAGGGAGCCGTCGGCGAGGACGCCATGCGCCAGGTCGAGCGCCAGATCATGCTGCGGCTGATCGACCAGCGCTGGCGGGAGCATCTGTACGAGATGGACTACTTGCGCGAGGGCATCCACCTGCGAGCGATGGGTCAGAAGGATCCGGCCACCGAGTGGCAGCGTGAGGGCTTCGAGATGTTCGGCACGATGATGAACACGATCGGCTCGGAGTTCGTGCGCTACATCATGCACGTCGAGGTCAAGGCCGAGTCCGCCGACGATTCGAAGGCGGCGGATTCGGGGGCGAGCACGGTCGTCGACGCCACGGCCACCAAGGAGGCCGCCGGCGGCTCGACAACAGAGCCCCAACCGGAGGCCAAGGCGCCGGTGAAGGCCCAGCCCAAGATCAATGACGAGTTCGAGAAGGTCGGGCGCAACCAGCCGTGCCCGTGCGGGAGCGGCAAGAAGTTCAAGCACTGCCACGGTCGCTGACGCCGATGCAGGACTACTCCGAGACCTTCGTGGCGCTTAAGCGCCGCCTCGACGAGGCGCACGGCTACCTGCGCGTCGACGAGCTACGCGCCCGGCTACCCCAGCTCGAGGCCGAGATGTCGCGCCCCGATCTCTGGGATGACGCCGACGAGGCCCGGGCGGTGCAGACCGAGCTGTCTGCGGTGACCGACGATCTCCAGACGTTCGACCGGCTGACCGGCTCGCTCGAGGACACCCATGTGCTCTACGAGCTGGCGGTCGAAGAGGGCGACGAGTCCCACGCCGGCGAGATCGACGAGGCGGTGTCGGGCCTCGAGGCCGAGCTCGACGAGCTCGAGCTGCGGTCGCTCTTCACCGGCGAGTTCGACGAACGCGACGCGGTGTGCCTCATCAAGAGTGGCGAGGGCGGCACCGACGCCCAGGACTGGGCGGAAATGCTGCTGCGCATGTACGGCCGGTGGGCCGAGCGGCGCGGCTTCGAGTTCGAGGTCGTTTCGGCGTCGGAGGGGACCGAGGCCGGCCTGTCGTCGGCCGAGTTCATGGTGCGGGGCCGCCACGCCTACGGGCTCTTGCAGAGCGAGCACGGTGTGCACCGGCTCGTCAGGATCTCGCCGTTCAACAACGAGGGCAAGCGCCAGACGGCTTTCTCGGCCATGCAGGTGGCGCCGTTCTTCGAGGCGATGGCCGATCAGGTCGAGATCGACGAGAAGGACCTGCGGATCGACACCTACCGGTCGTCGGGGGCCGGCGGTCAGCACGTCAACGTGACCGACTCGGCCGTCCGCATCACCCATATTCCGAGCGGCATCGTCACGTCGTGCCAGAACGAGCGCAGTCAGCATCAGAACAAGGACCGCGCCATGCAGATGCTGGCGGCCAAGCTGCTCGACCTCGAGCGCAAGAAGCGCGAGGAAGAGATCGCCGCGATCACGGGCGAGCAACAGAACGTGGGCTTCGGCTCGCAGATCCGCAGCTATGTGCTCCAGCCGTATCAGATGGTCAAGGACCTCCGCACCGAGCACGAGACCGGCAACGTCGATGCCGTGCTCGGGGGCGACCTCGACGACTTCATGGAGTCCTACCTGCGCTGGAACAGGGCGGTCGGCGACCGACAGGAGGCCGCAACGTGATCAAGCTCGAGCACGTGACCAAGGAGTACAGCGCCGACTCGCCCGCGCTGATCGATGCCAGCGTCGACATCGCCAAGGGCGAGTTCGTCTTCCTGGTCGGGGCGTCGGGGTCGGGCAAGTCGACATTCATTCGCCTCCTCAACCGGGAGGAGAAGCCCACGCGAGGCCAGGTGTTCGTGGCCGGCAAGGACATCGTGAGCCTGTCGAGCTGGAAGGTCCCCTTTCTCCGGCGCAACATCGGCTGCATCTTCCAGGACTACCGACTGTTGCCGAAGCGAACGGTGGCCGAGAACGTGGCCTTCGCCCTCGAGGTGATCGGCCGCCCCAAGCACGTGATCGAACAGCAGGTGCCGGCGATCCTCGATCTGGTCGGTCTATCCGAGAAGTCCCACCGCATGCCCGACGAGCTGTCGGGTGGCGAGCAGCAGCGGGTCTCGATCGCTCGCGCCTTCGTCAACAGGCCGCTGATCCTGCTGGCCGACGAGCCGACGGGCAACCTCGACCCGGACACCGCCGTGGGAATCATGCGCCTGCTCGACCGCATCAACCGCACTGGTACGACGGTCGTCATGGCGACCCACGATCGGGGCATCGTCGACACGATGCGTCGCCGGGTCATCGAGCTCGTCGACGGGCGCATCGTCCGCGACCAGCACGAGGGCGAGTACCGATGACGTCGAAGCTCAGGTTCCTCCTGGCCGAGACGGGCCAGAACATCTGGCGGAACATCGCGTTGACGCTGGCCTCGATCATCGTGGTCGGGGCGTCATTGTCGCTCTTCGGTCAGTCCCAGCTGGTGGCCCGAGGTGTCGACAACGCGACGCAGCGGTGGGAGGGCGGCATCGAATTCGTCGTCTTCATGAAGGCCGATGCCGAACAGAGCCAGGACGAGGCCATTCGGGCCCTGCTCGAGGCCAGTCAGGGCCAGGAGATCGACGAGTGGACGTACGTCGACAAGGAACAGACCCTCGTCGAGTTCCGCGAGTACTACGCCGACGACCCCGAACTGATCCAGACCGTGTCGGTAGAGACCATGCCCCCCTCGTACCGAATCAAACCGACCGACACCGACGCCGGGGCTGTGGCGGCGCTGGGTCAGACCTTCGAGGCCCGACCGGGCGTCCGATCGGTGGTCTTCGCCACCGACGTGATCCGCGAGATCCAGGAGAACGCGGACAAGATCAGCCGAGCCACGCTCATATTCGGCGCCTTCCTGCTGGGTGCCTCGACGATCATGATCCTCACCACTTTGAGCATCGCCATCGCCTCTCGTCGCAACGAGATAGAGATCATGAAGCTGGTCGGGGCCTCCAATTGGTTCATCCGCATCCCGTTCATGATCGAGGGCATGGTGCAGGGGGTGGTGGGCGCGCTCATCGCCGTACCGATCCTCGCTTTCTTCCGCAGCTACCTGATCGAGGACTTCAGCGAGAGTGACAGCCTCAAGCTGCTACAGGGCTTCCGAGTGACCGACAGCGAGTTCTTGTGGATCTCGCTCGCGGTGATTGCCATCGGCAGCCTCGTCGCCATGATCGGCTCCATCTTCGCCGTGAGCCGCTACCTCGACGTGTAGCGCAAAGCGCTACACGTCGAACGCTGTCCTTCGCCGCAATCGCGGCTTCGTCGCCTTCGGCTCCTCGGGCCGCTCTGCGGTTGCCCGGAGGCCCCTCCCCGTTCGACCGGCGAAGCCGGACCGAACTCGTCCTTGCCGCGGGCTCGGATCCGTCGCCGCCTCGGCTTCGCCGAGGTTGCTCCTCGACCTCGCTGCGGACTGCCGGAGGCCCCTCCCGTTCGACCGGCGGAGCCGGATCGAACTAGTTCTCGTCCTTCTCCTCGGGGGCGAAGTCGTCCCAGCTCGGCGGCTTGTCGAGCTGGGCCTCGATGTCGGCCTCATGACGGTGATCGTGGTCGTCATCGCAGACCTCGGCCGACGACACGAGGGTGGCGGCGAGGGCGGTAGTGAGTGGCACAGCAGCGACGAGGCCGATCGATCCGCAGAGGGTCCGGACGATCTCGACGGCTATCGCCTCGCTGTTGGCAGCGAGCCCCAGCGTCTGCCGGGTGGCGTCGAAGATGAGCAGAAGGGGCATGGCGGCGCCGACGTAGGCGAGCACCAGGGTGTTCACGGTCGAGGCGATGTGCGCCCGGCCGATGCGAATGGCGGCGCTGATGAGCCGGGCGCGGCTCAGATTGGGTTCGGCCATGCGGAGCTCGGACACGGTGGACACCTGCGTGACCGTGATGTCGTCGAGGGCGCCGAGCGTTCCGATTATCGCCCCGCCGAGCAGGAGGGAAGACAGGTCGAGGTTGCCGGCCAGGGCCGGTATGACGGGCCCACCCTCGGTCTCGAGTCCGCTGAATCGTGAGCGCTCGAAGAACACCCATGACACCGCCAGGGTCAGGGTGAGAGCGCTCAGGGTGCCGAATAGAGCGATGGTCGTGGTGGGGGAGAAGCCGTGGGTCAGGTACAGGGTCACGAAGGCGATGGCCGACGCGGCCACGACCGACACGAGCACCGGATCGTTGCCGTCGAGCACCGATGGGGCCACGAAGGCCGTGAGAACCAGGACGGTGAGGGCGAGCGAGATCAGGGCCATGACGCCGCGGACGCGGCTGAAGGCCACGACGACGATGGCGAACAACACGGCGAGAGTCAGCAGTGTGCCGCGGCGGTCCTCATCGACGAAGAACGTGAATCCCGTCGATTCGACCCGGCCGAGGATGATGTCATCGCCGACGCCGGCGGTCGGCGCCCGGCGGCTCCCGTCGAGGATGAACTCGAGGCCGATCAGCACGCCCTCGTCGGGTCCGCTCTTGGGGATGACGTCGACGGCCCGACAGACCAGGTCGGGGTCGGCCGGCGGGTCGAAGTTGCAGGGCCGCTCGGTGACCTCGACCACCTCGGCCTCGAAGCGCTCGGTGGGCAGGCCCGCTTCCTCGGCCCGGCGAAGGGTCTCGTCGCGGGTGTCGCCGGCCGGCCACAACGCGACCACTCCGAGAATCGTGAGCATGGCGACGACGGCCAGAGTTCCGACGACGACCGGTAGCTGTCGGGTGCCCTGCCAGTCGGCCCAGGTCGGCTCATGGCCATGAGTATGCGAGTGGCCACTTCCCACGAACCGACAGTAGCGAGCCTGCCGACTCGGCACGCGCCACCACGGTGCGGCCGCGTCCCGTGCGGTCGCCTACGGTAGCTCGATCGAGCGGTGAAGAACGGGGGAGAGTTGACATGACACATCGAGTGAAGGGCGTGATCGCCCGAGCGAAGGGGGAGCCCGTCTCGGTCGAGACGATCGAAGTCCCCGACCCAGGTCCCGGTGAGGCCCTGATCGACGTGAAGGCGTGCGGCGTGTGCCACACCGACCTCCACTATCGAGAAGGGGCGATCAACGACGAGTTTCCCTTCCTGCTGGGCCACGAAGCGTCGGGGATCGTCGAGGCGGTCGGTCCCGACGTGACCGACGTAGCCCCCGGAGACTTCGTGATTCTCAACTGGCGGGCGGTGTGTGGCGAGTGTCGCTCGTGCAAGCGGGGCAGGCCCCACATCTGCTTCAACACGCACAACGCCACCCAGAAGATGACCATCGACGGCCAGGAGCTGTCGCCGGCACTCGGTATTGGCGCGTTCGCCGAGAAGACCCTCGTCGCCGCTGGGCAGGCCACCAAGGTCGACCCCTCGGTTCGGCCCGAGGTGGCGGGACTGATCGGGTGCGGGGTCATGGCCGGCCTCGGAGCTGCGCTCAATACCGGCAACGTGGGCCGGGGCGACTCGGTAGCGGTCTTCGGCTGCGGGGGCGTCGGTGACGCCGCCATCGAGGGCGCCCGCATCGCCGGCGCCAGCACCATCATCGCGGTCGACATCGACCCCACGAAGCTGGAGTGGGCCAAGAGCTTCGGTGCCACGCACACGGTCAACTCGACAGAGACTGACCCGGTCGAAGCCATCCGTGAGCTCACCGACGGCAACGGGGTCGACGTGGCCATCGAGGCGGTCGGCCTGCCGGTCACCTACGAGCAGGCCTTCTACGCCCGCGATCTCGCCGGCACGGTGGTGCTCGTCGGTGTTCCCGACCCCGAGATGAAGATCGAGCTGCCGATGATCGAGGTCTTCGGCCGGGGCGGATCCCTCAAGTCGAGCTGGTATGGCGATTGTCTGCCGAGCCGCGATTTTCCGATGCTCATCGATCTCTACCAGCAGGGACGTCTGAATCTCGACGGCTTCGTCAGTGAGACGATCGGCATCGACGGCGTCGAGGAGGCATTCCACAAGATGGAGCGCGGCGAAGTGCTTCGTTCGGTGGTGGTGATGTGAGCCTGGCGATCGACCACGTCGTCACCTCGGGGATCTTCTCGCTCGACGGCGAGGATTTCGAGGTCGACAACAACGTCTGGATTCTCGGCGACGATCGCGAGGTGGTCGTGTTCGACGCCGCCCACGACCACCGTCCAATCCTCGATGGCATCGGCGGTCGTGCGGTCAAGGCCATCGTCTGCACGCACGGGCACAACGACCACATCAACGCCGCGGTCGAGCTCGCCGAGGCTGTCGACGCACCGATCTGGCTCCATCCCGACGACGGGATGCTGTGGGATGTCGTGCACCCCGATCGCCGGATCGACGCGCCGCTGGCCGACGGTCAGACGATCGAGATCGCCGGCTCCGAGGTTGGCGTGCTCCACACGCCTGGCCATTCGCCCGGAGGATGCTGCTTTCATGTGCCCGACCTGGCGACGGTGTTCAGCGGCGACACCCTCTTCAATGGCGGGCCGGGTGCTACCGGGCGGTCGTTCAGCGACCGCCCCCTTCTGGTCACGTCGATCACCGACCGTCTCCTGTCGCTTCCCGATGCGACGACGGTGAAGACCGGTCATGGTGACGACACGACGATCGGAGCCGAGCGGCCGAACGTCACCGAGTAGGGAAGAGCGACGATGATCGATCGATACAGCGAGGGATTCGACGAGTTGACCTTCGCCCACCCCGGCGACGGGATTCTCCAGATCAGTCTCGACGGTCCCGGTCTCAACTCGGTCGGCCCCGAGAAGCACCGCCAGCTCGCCGAGGTCTGGACGAGGATCGACTGCGATCCTGACGTTCGGGTCGCGCTGCTCGCCGGCGCCGGGAAGGGCTTCTCGTCCGGTGGCAGCTTCGACCTGGTCGAAGCGCTCACCGAGGATTACGCGTTCAGGCTTCAGGTCCTTCGCGAGGCGCGCGACTTGGTCATGAACGTGATCAATTGCTCCAAGCCGGTGGTGTCGGCCATGTGGGGTCCTGCAGTAGGGGCCGGCCTCGTGGCTGGGCTGTTGGCCGATGTTTCGGTCGTCGGTCGGACTGCCCGCATCATCGACGGTCACACCCGGTTGGGCGTTGCGGCGGGTGATCACGCCGCCATCTGCTGGCCGATGCTCTGCGGCATGGCCAAGGCCAAGTACTACCTGCTGACGTGCCGCGACCTGAGCGGGGAGGAGGCCGAGCGGATCGGCCTGGTATCGGTGTGCGTCAACGCCTCGTCGAGGACCTCATCATCGTCGACGCAC
>JAAUYH010117086.1_pt1 | contig 16426 bp, 17 predicted proteins | sample 7278061 | NCBI WGS metagenome assembly JAAUYH01 (sample SAMN14350203, study PRJNA611818) | marine sediment metagenome | isolation source: surface marine sediment (0.6m) | place: French Polynesia: Moorea | collected 2018-08 | reverse complement strand
GAAGAAATTTGTGTGGGGTGGCAGAGTTATCTAGCTTTATTGTGTCAGCGTTTTACACCCTGGCTGCTAGACCTCGTTTTATCGGTAACTACCCCCATACTCAAACAGCAGTCTTCTTCGAGATTTGCTAGTCGGCGTAATGCTAGAGTAGCTACCATGAAGTGCCACGCAGACATATAAAGTTCCGATTTAGCTTTTGTACTCGGCCTAAATAGAAGGTTCGTGTAACCAGGGGCAAGGTGAAATGATGTCACACTTGTCAACCCCATTTGAAGCCATTTTAAATCGAAATTTTTTATATAAACATTGCCTAGTTTGGACTTTTTTAGGCAATGTTTTCCAAATAAAATATGTAGTTAAAAACCATAACTTGGCTAAGTCCATAACCGATGCGGGGTGGTATCAATTTAGAGTTTGGCTGGAGTATTTTGGAGGTAAGTTTGGCAAAATAACAGTTGCCGTCCCACCTCAATACACCTCAGTCAAATGTTCTGAGTGTGGAGCAAAGGTAACTAAAACTCTTAGCACTAGAACTCACAAGTGCAAGTGTGGCTGTGTTTTAGACAGAGATGAGAATGCAGCTAAAAATATACTCTCAATTGGATTAAGTACCGTAGGGCATACGGGAACTAAAGCTTGGGGAGATGAAACCGCTATTTTAGCTGGTGGGGGAAAGGGGGGATTTTAAGTTGTCTTTTGGCAGCGAACCAGTTAATCTCTGGATATTTCCCCCCTTCCCCACCTGTTAGAGTAAGTTTTGTCTGCGAACCGAGAATCCGCGTCATTTTTAATCCGCGGAGTGTCAATATTAAGGAAGATGATAAATGTTCAATGTTAAATGATCAATGTTCAATGCTCCCCCAAGCTCGATTTTACAGAAAGCTAATTTAATTGGACGACAAAATGCTTACCGACTTTGGCATCGTCACCAATCTCAAAGCTACATATTAAGAACTCAATTAGGGTTCAATGGTCTTAAAAGTTCTCGCCCCTCTTCTTGTATTGGCTGCATTCATTACCACGGAAAAGCTTATGGACAAACTCTAGCTACTCGCACTACCTTAGTATGCGGTTTTCATCCCTATGGTTGGTCTGCAACTACTCCTTGTCCCGACTGGAAAGGAGATATTTAGATAAGTAGTCGATTTACTCATTAAGAGTGGTAGTTGAGATAGGGAGTAGCAAGTAGCAAGTAGGGAATGAGCTAGTTGTACAAATAATTTTGCCCTTGGTAATTATTTAGGACTGGTTAGTGAAGTTCAGAATTTTACAAGTGTCTGCTAACTTATCTCCAATTCCTGCGATCCAGTTTTCATCCTGTTTAGTGTAACTTCTGGGAGCATTAGCCCCTAAAATTAAGACTCCTTTATCTCCTATGGGCTGACAAATAATTCCTTGGGTATTTTCGGGTAAATAATCAAATTCTACTTTCCCTGGGTACAGGTTGAGATTGACTAGATATACAGGTTTTTGATTCTTTAAAACTCTTTGTATGATCGCACCAGGTTTGACTGTTTCGTTTTTACCTAAGACACCTCGGCGCATCAGAGTTTTACCATCATAATAAACTACAAGCGATCGCGTCACTGTATTAGTTAATAAAAGATGAGAAGCCCAAGCTAATTCGGTTTTAACGCTGTCTGGTAATTCTGGTGCTAATTCAAAACCTGAGTTCCCAATTAAAGCCACTGTATCGGGCGATCGCGGTTGAATTTGTTGCCACAATACTCCTACTAATAGTAATACTGCACCTTCTATGATGCCCAAAGCATCTGAACGGGCTTGAGAATCAGTTAGAGATACTGTTAGTAAGCGATTAATTAACAGTAAAGTACCTGCCAATCCCCCAACGGCGATCGGCAATAAACGTATTACTAGATTAGAATCTGATTTGCTCATTAGTGATGGTTAATTGTTGATAACTGATGAGGTGGGTTAAGAATCCTATTTTTTGACCTCCCTAACTCTTCTGGTGTTTTTTTTCTTCTCTCTCTTTCTCTCTTCCCATCCCCCCACCAAAGGTGCGCTTCCGCTACCTCCCCATCCCTCTGCCGAGTCAACATTCCATCAGAAACAAACCCTAATCTTCTCCTGGTTCTAGTATCCTCTGAAACAGATAGCCAGTACCTCTAGCGGTTAATATCAATTCTGGATTACTTGGATCGTCTTCCAATTTGGCGCGGAGACGAGAAATATGGACATCTACAACACGGGTATCTACATGACGTTCAGGAGTGTAACCCCAAACTTCTTGTAAAATTTCAGAACGAGAAAAAGGTTCACCAGAACGGCTTACTAATAACTCTAGCAAGCTAAACTCCATTCCTGTAAGACGAATACGCTCATCTCCTTTATAAACTTGTCGCTTGTTAGTATCAATTTTGATGGAACTAACGTGAATTACTCCTGAACTAGGAATACCAGGCGCGCCATTCTTTTCAACTCGACGCAACACTGAACGAATGCGGGCTTCTAACTCTTTAGGAGAGAAGGGTTTTACTACATAGTCGTCTGCTCCCAATTCTAAGCCAGTAATGCGGTCTGCTACATCCCCCAAAGCCGTTAACATAATGATGGGAATATCAGACTCTTTTCGCAACTCTTGACATACACCATAACCGTCAAGCTTAGGCATCATCACATCTAAAACTACTAAATCAGGTTCGGATACGCGAAAAGTCTCTAAAGCTTCTTCCCCATCGGCAGCAGTAACCACATCATAACCAATCATGGATAAACGAGTTTCTAAAATACGACGGATACTAGCTTCGTCATCTACTACTAAAATTTTTTCTTTATGAGTTTCCAAGTTAGTCTGCACTCCTTATTTAAATTAGGTTACTGAAGTTTAAGTTAAATTTTTCTTGTCATAGTATCTAGAATATCTCTTTCATGGTACTTAATTAGTGTGAACCTCCCGTCAATTCCAGTAATTTTAGGGTTTTTTCAGATTTATTTGATCTTTGAGCTACTTTGTCATTCTTTAAGAGTTGTACCTATGGATTGACTATTTTCTATAACTTTCTTAATATTTTTTTAAAAATAATAAAATGGCAAAATCAAAGCAAATTTACGTTTGTAGTGAATGTGGCGCAGAATATAGCCAATGGTTTGGCTTGTGTAAAGAATGCAACGAGTTTGGCACAATTTCTGAAGAACCAATTGAACTATCTAACGGCGGGTTTAGTCGTGGAGGATGGCAGTCTGGCAATAAAACTACTAAAATTAAAAGTCCTGCAAAACCCAGAGTATCAGTAAAATTTACCGATATCAACAATGATGAACAAGCTCGTTTTCCTTCAGGTTATAAGGAGTTAGACCGAGTTTTGGGAGGAGGGATTGTTCCTGGTTCTCTAGTACTGATTGGAGGAGATCCAGGTATCGGTAAATCGACTCTCTTGCTACAAGTAGCTAATCAATTATCTATACGATTACCCCGTATTCTCTATGTTTCCGCAGAGGAGTCGGGACAACAAGTAAAGTTACGCGCCTCTCGTTTGGGAGTAGAGGGAACAAATGGGGATTCTACCGAAAATAGCAATGGTAAAAAAGCTTCTATACCTGATAATTCTCTCTATGTGATGCCAGAAACAGATTTAGAGGAAATATTACGGGAATTAGAGTCTTTAAAGCCCCAAGTCGCTATTATTGACAGTATTCAAACTTTACACTTTGCTGCTTTAACTTCCGCTCCTGGTTCAGTCGCCCAAGTCAGAGAATGTACTTCCGCACTGATGCAAGTAGGAAAAAGGGAAAATATTACCTTACTTATTGTAGGTCATGTTACTAAAGAAGGGGCGATCGCGGGACCTAGGGTATTAGAACATTTAGTTGATACTGTATTATATTTTGAAGGCGATCGCTATGCTTCCCATCGTCTGTTGCGTTCGGTAAAAAATCGTTTTGGAGCGACTCACGAAATTGGTATCTTTGAAATGGCGGATAAGGGCTTAATAGAAGTAGAAAACCCCTCAGAATTGTTTTTAGGAAATCGAGACGAACTCGCCCCAGGAACATCTACAGTTGTCGCCTGTGAAGGTACACGCCCTATTGTGGTAGAGTTGCAAGCTTTGGTCAGTCCTACTAGCTATACATCTCCCCGTCGTTCCACTACAGGAGTGGATCTGAACCGCTTACAGCAAATTTTAGCAGTACTAGAAAAAAGAGTCGGTATTCCCCTATCCAAACTTGATGCTTATATGGCTTCTGCTGGAGGTTTAACTGTCACTGAACCAGCAGCCGATCTAGGGATTGCGATCGCTCTTGTCGCTAGTTTCCGCGATCGCACTGTCGATCCTCGTACCGTATTAATTGGGGAAGTGGGTTTAGGGGGACAAGTACGCCTAGTATCCCAAATGGAATTGCGTCTGAAGGAAGCAGCAAAACTCGGCTTTAAACGGGCGATCGTTCCTAAAGGTCAAAGTCTCCCTGATGATATAGGATTGGAAGTTATTTATATTTCTAAAGTCATTGATGCTATTATTTCTGCAATTCCTTCAGAAAGAAATCAAAACACTGATTTTGATGAGTAATTCTAAAAGTAGAATAAATTGCCTAGTTATCTGACATAGCAGACTCTATGACTAATGATCGCCCCCTCTTGTAGGGAATGGTAGCGCGTTTTCATCCCCAACATCATTGAAACTTGAATCTACTGAAATATCTTTGTTTAGATAGATTACTTTTCACACAGATTGTTTTTTAATTTCTTCCCTAATAGCTTCTTGAAGAATTTTCCGAACAAAGCTCCCTCTAGTTTTTGCAGGGAGTTTCATATACATTTCGTAATATTCAGGCTCTAATTTTACACCAATAGATTTTCTGCTTAAAGCTTTTTCTCCTAGAGGCTTATTTGGTTTGAGATTTTCTATTTTTGGATTAGGATTAGCCATCTTTACAAAACTTATTAATTAATATATTCTTTGGGTATCCAAACAATGATAATATTGTTACAGGAAATTTAAGAGGCAACCTCAGCCTGGAAAACTTAGCTTTGCCTCTTTAGCTCATATCGAATCAATTAATAACCATTGAATTGAATCAAAATGAGTAACTATATTGTACATCAATCCAATCTAGACGTAATAGCTTTAAAAACCAAACTCCAAAACAATATTTAAGGTGAAATGCGATGACTAAAAAATACCTGCTCAATCCTTTCGACGCTCTATATCAAGACGATATCCTGTTAAGCGATAAGCCTGAGATTAAAGAATTAGACGAATACGCCAGAGGTTTAGAAGACCAAATAGAAGGAGATTTCGACTTAAAATACCTAAGCTTCGAGTTTGCCTATAATCAGCTTGGATTCGTTCGTAACGGCTTGCTGCTGGCTAAAATCAAATTTCTCAAGTTATACAAAAACTATGGCGACGGTACTTTTGCCTCGTTTTGTAGAGAACAATTAAGAAAACAACGCTGGCAGATTAACGATACAATTCGGGCTGCCAGAGTGGTTTTAGAGTTAATGTATGCGGGGTTTGAAATTTTACCGACTAATGTTTCTCAAGCCATAACTCTAGCCAAGCTAACAGGACAAGAATTAGTCGAAAAATGGCACAGCGTAATTAATACTCTTCCTCTAGATAAAATAACCGCCAAAAACATTCGCAATTTACTTTTTCCCCCAACAGAATCAGATAAAGAAGTTGCCACAATTGCTATACCAGCTTTTCTTCATGAGGTTATTCATCGAGAAGCTGCGGAAAGAGGTTTATCCATTGTGGAGTTGCTAACGATAATGCTCAACTTTTTCATTAGTAGTGAGAATTCACACCTTTTGCAAACCGATATTAATAGGCTATATTACCTTGAAAAAGGACGAATTTGGCAGGAAGATTCGGAAAATTTGGGTTCTGAATCAGAGAATTCTGTAATATTGTCAAAACAAGCCCAATGTTTTAGTTGACAGTGAAAACAAATACTCTTTTCTATCTAAAACTGAAGTTTCGCGTATTATAAAATAAGTCTATTAAAATAGACTATAACTGTTATTAAAACTACATAAGAGTAGAATTAAGAGGAATTTTCTGTAAAGCGCCAAGAAATTTATTTCAGGCGTGAAAATCGCTTTTTTTATTTGATGATTAATAACCAAGCAAATAACAATAACTTAATTACTAATGGAGCAAAAAAGACAAAAAGTAAAAGACCAATACAGGCTATTATGGTAGCGGATAAAGATTCTATTTCTTCAGTCAGCTTATGTCTGAAATAATTACCCGCAAGTATCATGACTAGAGCAATAAATAACATCATACTACTGCTATGATTATCCTGACTTCTCATCTTGTATAGGTTGCAATAGATTGAGATTATGCAGGTAGCTCCTATCTTGTAAGAAAGTTGGTTACTTGAGGTGACATAGAAAAAATTTTGATAACTAAAGCGAATTATGATTTTATACCCATTGAAGTTTTATTCTGTGCAAGAACTACAAGTTAATCAAGCCATTGAGGAATTACAATATAGCGCAGTGTATCTGATAAGATGTGTTCCCACAGGACAAGAATATATTGGTAGCACTAATAGAAGATTTCGACAAAGATGGAAAGAGATTCGCAAACATTCTAGGAGCAAACATAAATCAGTATCAAAAATATTTCATCAATTTTGGCAAGAATACGGCGATGCAGGATTTGAGTTTGCTATTTTAGACATTACCGATAAACCTAAAGAAAGAGAACAATATTATATTGATGAGTTTCAACCATCTCTTAATATTAATAAATCTACTGATAGCTGGAGTTTAGACTATAGTAAAATAATCCGCTAACCCATTTATCATTTATCATTTATAAAATGTTTAAGTTTCGATAAGTTCTAGTATTGCCTTCGGTTGTAGCTTGTTTTTAAACCAAACTACTCTATTAGGTAAATCGGTAAACTTAACTCCTGCTTTTTCTAAATTCAATCTTTCGGATACTGCTAAAATCAAGTTATTAACATCAGAATTGCGGACTTGGTAAAACTTTTTCTTGAGGTATTCTGGTCGCCAATAACCTACAATTTCTAATAAAAAATCTCTGCCATCAGGATGCACTAAACGGAAGTCTGGAATCATGACACTACCAGGGAGAGGTACTAAATCAACTTCTCTTTCTAATCGCCATTCAGTTTTCTTTTTTGCCCAACTTTTAGCAAAAGAAGCCTCTAACATACTGTCATAGGGTTTACCTGGTGGATAGTGAGTTACTAAATTACAGCGATCGCTTTCTAAGGCAAATCTTCCTGTTTTTATATTCCCTGAATATGGGTCTTTTTGTTGCAATGTTGCTTGCAAACTCCATTTACTGACATGAAGTAATGCAGGTATCATTTTGGCTAAAGCTAAACCATAACGAGTACTAGCTTTAAAGAGACTGACAGGACCATCTATAGTAATAGTAAAACCAGTGTCAGAGTCTCCCTCAATATATGCCATTAATTGAAACAATTTGAGATAGCGAAACAGTAATTTATATTCCCCTGGATCGTTGCGATGGGCGTTAATAACTATATTACTAGCACGATAGAAAATACCCTGGACTTGAGATAAGTTATAACGATGAATTAAAGCATCAGCAATGGGAGGGTCAAACTCTGTTAAGATACGATTCTCTTGTAAGTCCGCGTATAAACCTTTTTCGATTTCGGTGCGGGAAACTTTACGATTTAATTCGGTAGTTAAATTATCGGAGATCGCGTCTAGAGTCACGCTACGATGACGGGGTAAACTACCAGTCGCAGCAGCTTCAGCAAATACTTTTTGTCTTAAGGTTTGAGGCTCAAGAGGACTGATAATCTCAAAGGTAGAAAAACTATTTTTTAAGATGTGTGCTAATCCTCTTCTTACCCGATAGTCAGGACTATCCCCTTCCATTTGGGCTAATTTAGCGTCTAATTCCCCCTGAGTTTTACCCACATATTCTTGAAAACAGTCAATGCGATCGCTGGCTAGACTGAGATTCCTGCGATCGATTGATAACTTTTTCGGTACTACGGTTTCGCCATTTTGCCGATAAATTAAGAGATCAGAAGGAAGCATAATTAGAATTGATCGTTGATAACTAATAATTAATAATTGATATTAGATAACTGTTTACTGAGTCAATAGAAATGTTTAGAACACTAGAATGCAGACCCGACAGCTATCAAGGATGGTATGAACAAGGAAATAGCCTACAAAAAAAAGGTTATTATCAAGAAGCCTTAGTGAGTTACACTAAAGCCATTGAATATCATCCCCACGATTATTGGGCATGGTATCGTAAAGCAGGGGTATTGGAAGAATTAGGACGCTATCGTGAGGCTATAGAAAGTTATGCCCAAGCTGCAACTATTAAACCAGATAATTATTGGGCTTGGTATGAACAGGGTTGTATCTGTCTTGATGAATTAGCACAATACGAAAATGCGATCGCCTGTTTTACTAACGCTTTAGCAAGAAAGCGGAAAGATTACTGGGTGACCTATCGGTTGGGAGAAGCCTATCGTAAGCATAAAGAGTACGATCAAGCTATTTTTTATTTTGAGCAAGCAATAAAATTACGTCCTAATGATTATTGGGCTTGTTATCGCAAAGCAGAAGCCTTCGAGCAATGGGAAAAATGGGATGAAGCTTTAGCTAATTATGATTTAGCTTTGGCTATTAAACCCCAAGACTATTGGGCGCATTATCAAAAAGGCGTTATTCTAGAAAAGTTGGGCAATTTTTCGGCAGCGATTAATTGTTACCAACAGGCTGAAATAAATAGACCCAATTCTGATACTTTATCTTATCGTCAGGCTTGTTGTTATGCTTGTCAAAACCAAGTTAACTTGGGAATTATTTATCTAGAAAAAGCGATCGACCTCTATCCGAGAAAGTATTTAGATTTAGCAATTAGTGACCCTGTATGGGAAACTTTGAAGAACCAAACAGGATTTATGCTTCTAGTACAAAATAAAAGCCAAAAGTATAACTACATCATTAATAATTAAGATTTTTCTTCTGGTAAACTCGCTACCGACTTTTGGGTATTAATAGTTTGGGATTGCTGCTTTAAAATAGCTACATCCTGCAATATTTGCTGTTGCTGTTTTTCGATTTTTTCTAGCTGATTGACAATTTTTGTAAGTTGTTCAGGATTAACTGCTAGTTCATAATTGATTGTCTGTCCTACTGCTTCTGAAGTCTGATTTTTGATTCCCAACAGAGATTTAACTAATAACCAAGGAGCTTTAATAATCCAGAGCCAAATTCTGTCTATAAGATAGGCAATAGCAGCTAAAAGTCTGCTGAATAAAATAATGCTGATTAAAATACCCACTAGAGTAGTAACTGGATGTTGTAGCAACCAAAGTATTCTTGGGTGTTGTTCAATCCAATGATGGGTTAAAGACTGAAGTGCTAATTCCATACCAGTTAAGACCAAGAGTCAAAAGCGATTGTATATAAAAAACATTGTAGGGGCAATTAAACAATTACCCCTACTCACAAATTAAAATTTATTACAAGTGATATAGTTACCACTTCAACAGATTAAACTGTTCCATATCAATAGTCTCGCGATTACGATAAATAGCTAACACAATTGCCAGACCAACTGCTGCTTCTGCTGCTGCTACTGTGATCACAAATACCGTAAATACTTGACCCTTAATAGCTGAAGGATCGAGATAATTAGAAAATCCCATCAAGTTGAGGTTAACCGCATTTAGCATTAACTCAATTGACATTAAAACTCTTACCGCATTACGACTAGTAATCAAACCATAAATTCCAATGCAGAAAAGAGCAGCAGCTATTACTAAAAAATATTCCAGTTGCACTTAAAAAAATCCTCTACTATATCTAATTAATTTCCTCAACATTACCAATAGAAGTTAATTCCCTTGGTCTTTCGGGTAAAGTTAGTCTAGTACTAACAGTGTCTGTGGTGTCAGCAATTTCAGGAATTAAATCACGACGAGCCAAAATAATTGCTCCTACCATTGCCATCAACAACAAAACAGAAGCTAACTCGAAAGGCAATAAGTAATCACTGAAAAAGTGTTCTCCAAGAGCAATAATAGTATTTTCAATTACTGCTGGAGAAGTAGAATCTAAAGCCCAAGGGGTGACTAAAATCATTGTTCCTAAAAGAACAAATAATCCTATACAAACTACTGCTGTTGCTATTTTCCGAAACTTACTCCCAGGAATCTCAGAGAAATTTTCCTGTTTATTTACCAACATGATGGCAAATAAGATTAGTACGTTTACTGCACCCACATAGATCAAAATTTGAGCAGCAGCTACAAAATCTCCATTGAGTAGGATGTATAAACCAGAGATACTGAGAAATACCCCTGCTAATAAAAAAGCAGAGTGAACAATGTTAGATAACAGCACAACTCCTAAAGCTGCTGCCAACATCATAACTGCTAAAATTCCAAAGGATACTATCTGTACTCCTTCTGCTAAATTCACTTTATTCTCCTCTCAAAATCACTGGACACAAAAAAGTTAGGGGCTATTGAATACTACTGTCAAGGGATAAATTATAAGGGATGAGGAGAAAGAAACTACGGAGTGACCCTAGTTGAAGTCTATTGATATTTTCTGCTCCTTTATCCCTATAGGAATGTCCCTTAATACCAATCCTCATCTTTTATCCCTCATCCCTTTTATATCCCTTATTCCTTTTCTGACTCTACAAGTTCTTCAGGACGTTTACCAGGTCTTTGTGAACCAGCAGGAAGATCATGAGGTTTCATTACTCCTTTGGGTAAGTAAGATAGTTCTCTTAGAGGAGTAACAGCAGGGTCTTGAGTAACTTTGTAGGGTAATCTTCCTAAAGCTACGTTGTCATAGTTCAATTCATGACGGTCATAGGATGCTAGCTCATATTCTTCTGTCATAGAAAGGCAATTAGTAGGACAATATTCTACACAATTACCACAGAAGATACAGACTCCAAAGTCAATACTGTAGTGCTTGAGTTTTTTCTTTTTCGCTTTTTTGTCAAATTCCCAATCTACCACAGGAAGATTAATCGGGCAGACTCGAACACAAACTTCACAAGAAATGCACTTGTCAAATTCATAGTGAATTCTACCGCGATAACGTTCTGAAGGAATCAGTTTTTCGTAAGGATACTGAACGGTAATGGGTCGGCGTTTCATGTGGTCAAAAGTTACAGATAAACCTTGACCAATGAATTTAGCTGCTTGGACGCTTTCTTTAGCGTATTCTTGAACCTGTTTGAGTACTTTAAACATTTTGGTTAAAGGCTAATAGCTAATTTTTTGTTTTTGTTTGGCGTTTAGGGGTCTTAAATCTTTGTCAATCTCATAGATTGAAAACTTTTAATCTGCTCTTGTAGAAGGGAATATTACCCAGTAGGGTAATATTCCCCAAGAAAGTTAAATGTTTAGTAAGATTTAGAACCCCCATCCCTATTTTTATCCTGAAAAATCTCTGGTGTTGCTGAACCAGGGTATAAATAATCTTGAAAGCATAAGGCAATAGTCATGACTTATTACTTAGATCTTTAACTTCATGCTCCCCACTTCAGCAATACCAAATTCTCTTATCCACCAAAGGCTATGGGGAAAGCTAGTTTTAATGCTGCGGTGAGCAATAAGTTAGCTAAAGCTACTGGTAGTAAGAATTTCCATCCTAGATTTAGTAATTGGTCGATACGAACACGAGGTACAGTCCAACGCAGTAAAATCGCCAAAAATACTAAGAAATAAGCTTTAATAAGGGTCATCAAAATTCCTAGAGAACCAGTCAAAACTTGTAACCAGGGAGTAGTCTCACTTACTCCTAGCCAGTTAGCTAGACTGTCTAAAGGAACGATAAATTCCCAACCACCAAGATAGAGAACTGCAAATACTAAAGCAGATAGTACTAAGTTAATGTAAGAACCTAGATAAAACAGAGCAAATTTCATCCCTGCATATTCTGTTTGATACCCTGCAACAAGTTCTTCTTCTGCTTCAGGAAGGTCAAAAGGAAGACGCTCACATTCTGCTAGTGCTGAAATCCAAAAGATCATAAAACCTGCGGGTTGTCGCCACACATTCCAGCCTAGTATGCCGTACCCAGATTGTTGCTCTACTATGTCAACTGTACTGAGACTATTAGACATCATGGCGATCGCAAGTACTGCTAATGCTAAAGGAATTTCATAGCTGATAGATTGAGCAGCAGCCCTCAAACCCCCTAATAGAGAGTATTTGTTGTTGGAAGCATAGCCAGACATCAACAACCCGATAGGAGCAATACTGGATAGGGAGATCCACAGAAAAATCCCGACATTCAAATCGGTAATATTCAAATTCTGCCCAAAAGGAACAATAAGATAGGACAAGAATACTGGAACAACCACCAAAACTGGACCTAAAGTAAAGAGCCAGGGGTCAGACTTGCCAGGAATTACATCCTCTTTAAACACCAATTTGATGCCGTCTGCCACAGGTTGTAAAACTCCCAAAGGACCCGCATATTCTGGACCAATGCGCTGTTGAGCAGCAGCAGAGATTTTTCTCTCTAGCCACACTACAACTAAAACTCCCACTGTTGCCCCGATAATCATCAGTAGCATAGGTAAGGGTAGCCAAATTGTTTTTGCCAAGCCTGGTGGAAGTCCGAACCCCGTTAGGGTTTCGATAAAACTGCCTTGTAGGTCGATTCCTGAATTCATGTTTGTTTACGGTATCGAGTTAATCTAGTCTTAAGTTTAAGTTTTTGCGTCAAGCAATTAGGTAGCATTATTTTGGAGTAAAACATAGCCAAACTGGATAAAACGGACATTTTTGGGGGCAAGCTACCAATAACTAGCGGGTAAATAGGGAGAAAACGGTAGTCAAAGGCTACAGTTTTCTCATTATTGCGCTCATTAACAGCTTCTCCTTTTGGGAGTAAGGTTAGCTTCGACAATGCTTTAGAGGCTTGATAGCGAGTTCGGTTTTTCTCCTGGGTAAATCAGTTAATGTTCCGACTCTGACCGCTTAGAGCTAGCGAACCCTATTAAGGTCATGACCTAAAAAGCGTAGTACCTAGGTACGTCCCTCTGGTGTAGCCGATCCCCCCTTTAGTTCCCCCCTTATTAAGGGGGGATTCCGATTAACTACGAATTGCTCCGTTTTACCGACTACTCAAGATTACTTTTCGCATTTTAATGGCTAGTATATCGCTGTTTCGTAATAAATTTCTCTACCCTTTCAGTAATTTCTGGTTATATAGTTAATTAATAATTGCTCTTAAACTAACTCTCAAAATCTCTGGATTAAAGGGCTAGAGCTTATAAAGAAAGCAGCTAAAAGCTCAAAAATCACAGCAAAAATTCTTTTTATAGCTGGACGATTTTACCCATAATTTTACTTTTCGGGAAAGATTAACTAAAGGTGTCTCATGTCTATTCTTCATGGTAGTTGGATTGTCTATTCAAATAGTGAGGTTTTTTTTGTTTGGGGAGAAACTTGGCGTTCTCTAGTTAATCAGGAAATAACTCCCGATAATAATCAATTACAACACCCTTTTTGCTTGAATTCGACAGAATTAGTTGATTTGTTAAGAAAGCATCAATTGATTGATGAGGGTTTTCTCAAGACAAATATAGATTCTGTTTGGACTAAACAGTCTATTACTATTCCTAGCCAAAAATCGGCGAAAGGGAAAGATTTAGTCCCTATTTTCTCCCAGAACTTGACATCTTTAGAGATAACTGATAGTTCAGTGTTACAGATGTATCCTTGGCAAGTATCAGGATTAAGTTTGACTCCTGAGCAAGCAGTAGCATTTTTTCAGGCTGTACCTCTCAATAATCTAAATATTAGCTATCTAGGGGCGGATATCTCTTTTTGGCATCAGATTTATCGTTGGGTTTTAGATTTAATCAATAGAGGTAAATTTTTACCTGGAGTCGAGATTATTGAAGATAAATCTTACAGTATTTGGCAACCTTTATTAGATAGTGATATTGACTTGACTCGGTTGGCTAAATTTAGTCAATTGATGCCTGAAGTTTGTTTAGCTTATAACCAGGATACAGAAGAAAACAGCTTATCTTCTCAAGAACTATTGTTGCAGTTTTTAGCCAAAATTTTAGATGTTTGTCTGCGAAACAGTATAGAACCCAATATTAATTATACTCGCTCAGTTTCGATCGCGCCTTGGTTGCGATCGCTTGCTACTTCTTCAGAAGATAGGGCTTTATTTACTAAAGACAATAAGAATCTGCAAAAAATCCAAAATGCTCTCTATAATTGGAGCTTGCCAATACAGGAATATTTAGTAAATGAAGATAATAAAAACCTAGGACAAAATAGCTATCGTGTTGCTTTTTCTCTTGAGCCTCCCGTAATCAATAAGCAACAACCTCAAGGAGATTGGGAATTAAAATATTATTTGCAAGCTTTAGATGATTCTGAATTTCTTGTTGACTCACAACTCATTTGGCAAAATACAGAATCAGTATTACATCATGGAAGTAGAATTATTGAACAAGCCCAAGAAATTCTTTTAAAAGGTTTAGGTTTAGCTGCTCGTATTTACTCTCCTATGGCAGAAAGCTTAGAACAAAGTAATCCTATTAATTGTCAACTAAATCCAATTCAAGTATATGAATTTCTCCGCTCTATTGCTTGGCAACTACAAAATAATGGTTTAGGTGTGATTTTGCCTCCTGGTTTAGCTTCAGGAGAAAATGAACAAAGATTAGGGGTGAGAATTAATGCTGAAGTTATCCAAAAGAAAGGAGAAAGATTAAGTTTAAAAAGCCTCTTAAAATATAAACTTTCTATCACTGTCGGAGATACCACAATTTCTAAAAAAGACTTTGAAAAACTCTTAGAGCAACAGTCTCCCATAGTAGAAATTAATGGCAAATGGTTATCCCTACAACCTGCGGATGTTAGAGCATCCCAAGCAGTTTTAAATCAATCTAACGAACAATTAAACTTATCTGTAGAAGACGCGCTACGACTATCAACTGGTGACACTAAAACTTTAGTAAAATTGCCTGTAGTAAAATTTGAAGCGGAAGGAGTTTTACAAGAATTAATTAGTAACTTAACTGAAAATAAATCTGTAGAAGCAATTACTAATATTGAAGATTTAAACGGAACATTAAGACCCTATCAAGCTCGCGGTGTTGGTTGGTTAGCTTTTTTAGAAAAGTGGAGTTTAGGTGCTTGTCTCGCAGATGACATGGGTTTGGGAAAAACTTTGCAACTAATTAGTTTTATTTTACATCTCAAAAATCAAGATTTAATTAGTAAGCCTACTCTGGTTATTTGCCCTACTTCTGTATTAAATAATTGGGAACGAGAAGTTAAAAAATTTGCTCCTACTTTGTCCGCTTTTATTCATCATGGAGACACCAGAAGTAAAGGAAAAACTTTTATTAACGAAGTAAGTAAAAAACATATAGTAATTACCAGTTACTCCTTAGTGCATCGAGATAGTAAAACTTTAAATCGGGTCAAGTGGCAAGGAATAGTATTAGATGAAGCGCAAAACATCAAAAATCCTTCCGCAAAACAATCCCAAGCAGTCAGACAAATACCAGCAGATTTTCGTATTGCCTTAACAGGAACTCCCGTAGAAAATCGTTTATCAGAATTATGGTCAATTTTAGATTTTCTCAATCCTGGCTTCTTAGGAAATAGGACTTTTTTCCAGAAAAGATTTGCTAATCCCATAGAAAAATACGGCGATCGCGATTCTTTAAATATTTTACGTTCTCTAGTTCAACCTTTTATTCTGCGTCGTCTTAAAACAGATAAAAACATTATTCAAGATTTACCCGAAAAACAAGAAATGAACGTTTTTTGTGGACTCTCAGAAGAACAAGCAGAATTTTATCAAAAGTTGGTCGATGAATCTTTAATTAAAATAGAAGAGTCTGAAGGAATTAAGCGTCATGGGTTAATTTTGACCTTGCTTCTACGGCTTAAACAACTCTGCAATCATCCTCTACTAATATCTAGTAAAACTAAAACTAGTAAAGCTAACAAATTAATTACAGATGTCCATGAATTTTGTCATCGTTCTGGTAAACTAATGCGACTTACAGAAATGCTCGATGAGATTATTCAAGAAGGAAATCATGCTCTTATTTTTACCCAATTTTCTGAGTGGGGTAAACTGCTAAAATTTTATCTAGAAAATACTTTAAATCAAGAAGTTTTCTTTTTATATGGAGCAACTCGCCGTCAACAAAGACAAGAAATGATTGACCGTTTCCAACATGATCCTAATGCACCTCAAATATTTATCTTATCTCTCAAAGCTGGTGGTACAGGACTAAATTTAACCAGAGCTAATCATGTGTTTCATGTAGATCGTTGGTGGAATCCTGCTGTAGAAAATCAAGCTACTGATAGAGCTTTTCGTATTGGACAAAAACGCAATGTCCAAGTTCATAAATTTGTTTGTAGCGGAACTTTAGAAGAAAGAATTAATGACATTATT